>Ga0233434_1002288_pt1 | contig 17066 bp, 14 predicted proteins | sample SI_122_August201_4_FD_182738 | JGI IMG/M metagenome (GOLD analysis project Ga0233434, IMG submission 182738) | Seawater microbial communities from Saanich Inlet, British Columbia, Canada - SI_122_August2016_120_MG | ecosystem: Environmental > Aquatic > Marine > Inlet | place: Canada: British... | reverse complement strand
TATTCTCATTCGTTACATCAAGGGGCAACATGCTGCAATTTAATCCGTACTCATTAAACGCAGAATCCCATAGTTTTGGTGAGCGCGCTCCATTAGATGGATTCTCACCTATAATTGCTGCATATTTATCTAAACGGGCAATTGTAATCTGATTTTCAATTAATGAAATATCCATGTTTTTCTAACCCAAGGTATATCTTTCATAACTGGCTTTTGCTACCGCATCCATGTTGCCCATTAGCTTATGAAAATCAGCATAATTAATCGGTTGCAATGGATCAACAGCTGCATTATCAGGATCAGGATGCACTTCAAGCATTACTCCATCTACACCAGAAGCAATACTAGCTAAGGCCATTGGTTTTACCCATGGCCTCCAAAATGTCGCATGTGACGGATCAGACACAATTGGAAGATGAGTCAATTCTTGCGCTGCTGGAATTACTTGCAAGTCTAGTAAAAATCTCGAAGTAGATCTGTGTGTATGGGGCACACTAACACCGCGCTCACAAAGAATAACTTTTTCATTACCCTCAATTAAAATATACTCAGCAGCACCGAGCCAATCTCTTAAAGATGCCCCATAACCTCGTTTTAACATTATAGGCTTACCAGTCTTTGCACACGCTGTTAGCAATGGGTAGTTTTGCATATTTCTAGTGCCAATTTGTAAAATATCAGATGCTTCCGCTATTAGTGGAACAAAGCCCTCCTCCATAACTTCTGTGATGATTGGAATTCCTGCTTTTTCCTTAGCACTAACAAGCCATTCAATACCTTGCTCACGGGTCTCATTGTATTTCTCACTTCTATAAGGAAAACTCAAAGGTTTAAAGGCACCTCCACGAAGAAAATGTGCTCCAGATTTTTTGACATTAATTGCTACATCTTCGATCAATTCTTTTGATTCAACCATATTTGGACCTGCAAATACAGGTATAAGATCACCGCCAAATTCTACACCAGCTATTTTAAATATACTCTTATGAGTGTCATTCTTCTTTGCCACTAAAGGAAACTTTGTCTCCATGTCTTCATGACTAACATCCTTACCAGGAAATTTATTTTCTATTTTCATTCTAATTCTCTAATTACCTGCCCAATCTCTTAGAAACAGGTTTATCTTTTAATTTAACCCAACATTGCTCTTCATCGCTCTTATACAATGCATGTACTACTCTTGCAGTATTTATTGCATCATCTGCAGATACAAGGGTGTCAATTCTACCGCTTTGCAGGGTATTGATGACTCCTTGAAGCAATGGTCCATGACTAATACCATACCCAGTTTCTACTTCCTGTGAATATTGACCTGGAATTAGTTTGTCCTCTAAAACAGATTCCACAAATTCCCAAGTTTCAATTTTATTAAGTGCAATACCTCCAACTAAAACCATGCCTTTTTCTCCAACAACAGATAACGAAGCCTCAAAATCTTCTGGACGCGCAGCAGTGGTTGCCTCAATTGTTCCGAGGGCGCCATTTTCAAACTTCATTATTGCAACCAAAGTATCTTCTGCCTCCAGGTTATTTAAACGATTAGTTATGGTTGCATTAACTGATTCAATAGGACCTAATAACCAACTAATAGCATCTACGTGATGAATTGCTTGTTGGTTAATCACACCCCCATCTTGAGCCCATGTTCCATGCCAACCATCCTCATAGTAATCTTGATATCTGCACCATCTGAGACGAATAGTTGCTGTTATAATTTTTCCAAAGCGATTATCCTTAATAGCCTTCTCTAATACTGTAATTGCAGGATTGAGTCTATTTTGAAATGCTGTGCCATACATCAAGTTCTTTGCAAAAGCTATTTTCTTAAGCTCTTCAGCTTGTGAAGCTAGCATTGTAATCGGCTTTTCACAAAGTACATTACAATTGTAGTTAAAAGCTATTTTGGCATGTTTATAATGAAGCCCTGATGGAGTTAGTATTAATACTAAATCTGGACTCTCACTTTCTAGCATTGCTTCAAAACTGTTAAATGATTTAGTCTTAAAGTGCTCTGCTAAATATTCAGAACGATCACCTATAATGTCATAAAGTCCAACTAATGCCCAATTAGACACAACTCCAGAATCAAAAATTTTCTTATAATGTTGCGCAACACGGCCACAACCAATAATAGCAATTCTTGTTGGAGCCTTATTCATATACTAACTCTGTGACAAATTCCAAGCATTTAAAATTAGGCTGGAAAAATTTTTATCCGCATCTTTCAGAACAGTGATTGTCGATAATGGATTATTTATCTCAAAAAGACCGATCTTACTATTTAGTACACTTTTACTTCTAACAACATCTGGATGTGTAACACAACATAACCCTATCAGACTAATTAGAGCTTTAGATTTTTTCAGTGAACTGGGTGCAAATGAATCGTTCTCCATTTCTAGTAGTTTAGCCTCTTTATCTTGCTGCAACCATATGCCACGCCTTTCAGCTGCTGCTGCAACAATAGTGTCATTTCTTGTTGAAACCAAATATTTTAGCATTTTGTCAATAACATCTTTTTCTCTAAAAGGGTAAATTTCCTCCAATAACACCACGTAATCATAATGATTATTCTCTGTCTCTATTTTCTCAAGTATATAATTAGCAACATCAAATTTATCAACATAATCCTCGGATAGGGATTTAGGTCTGAGAAAAGGAACGTCTGCCCCTAGCTTTTTTGCTAGTTCAGCCGATTCTTCATCATCTGTAGCAACAATAATTCTGTGAATATACTTTGATTCTTTAGCTGAATTTATTGTGTATTCCAATAATGTTTTATCACCAAGCATCTCACTCTTGCCTCTTAAGGGAATAATTGCAACTACTTTGCTAGCATCTAATAAGTCCTTTCCTATACTAGAGTTACAATTATCAAGGGATTCTAATATTTTTACAACATTTTTTGCACGCTCTGGATTAAGGTCTTGATTAATTCCATGCCAATGATAAACACTCGCAGAAGGCTCATAGACAATATTCATCGCGTCATTAATAACTTGACGACCCCAAACTCGATCCTCAATATTGCTTAATTCGTTATCAAATGGATATTTTTCCCAAACATCTTTTCTAAATGCACTATTTGCATTATGAAAAAAAGAATCCTTAACCTGAATTTTTTTATCCAAGCCAAATACTGTCATTAAATCCCTTTTATCTACATCACTCGTAAAAGATAACGGCTCTTGCCTTCCATAGACTCCAGCTACATTATCCATATCCAAATCTTTTATTAAGTTTTCAAGCCAAAATTCATTAACTGGTATGCAATGCGCTGACAAACACACTATATACTCTCCAGATGATGCAAGTACACCATCATTAATAGCTTTTCCTGGAAAAAATCTTTCAATAGATATAATCTTTACACTGAATTCTTTGGCTCTGCACACTGTTCTATCACTAGATTTATTATCTACAATGATAACCTCAATGTTATTATACGTTTGCCCAAAAACGGCACGTAAACACGCAGAGATCCAACGCTCTTCATTTTTTGTTCGTATAATTATTGAAACAAGTTTATTCATGAATACATAACCATTTAACTTCTCAAAAAAGATTTCAATTTCTCTTTTCCAAAAATTATATTTTGGTTTTTACAACCATCTATAAATATATCCTTATATTTTATGGGCATATAATACACGGATGGGGTGTCAAATCCATCTGCCACTAGCTTTGTAGAAGTATACGGTAAATTGATACAATACTCAGATGTCTTCATAATTAACTCCATTCTTATATATGGATTGACAATAATAACTTTATCTTCATACATAGTGTGAAGTCTATTAATTAAAGACTGATATCTATCATCATAATTAGATAATGAATACTTTGGCTTAATAAGCACACTGAACCCCATCAAAATACAGGTATTGACACTTTCCAAAAGAAATTCTTCTATTGCTTCATAATCAGACACTCTATTTCCCATTAATGACATTGAAAGCTGCTCCCTACGAGTGTTGGGGCCATCGTCAAATATGGCTACACAATTTTTTGGTAAATTGTTAGAATGATTAAATGATAATGATTCATACCCTAAAAGCATAGGGATTTGCGTCTCGCGTATAAAATTAGGCAAAGGCAACAGACATCCCATGTAGTCATTAAGTGCTTGTCTAACACAATCCAATTGACTAAATATATCAGTGAAGCCTATCGGGTAACCATTTAACTTAAATGCACCTAGAGGTATGTCTGCTAAAATATTCTTTAATTCTGTTCGCAGTATAGGATTTTTTAAACAAAAGAAGTATTGTCCTGGAAAGCCAATAACGTTGGCTGCATAATTATAAATTATTATTTTATGAGTCTCCTTACCATTGTAATTTAATAGCCCAGTGTCAGCGTGTGGGAGGACATAAATTGCTTCAATGTTATCTTCAGTTACCCCTATCGCCTTTACTATATTTTTATAATCAAAACTAAAAAACCATTTTCGAACATATATTATTTTTAATAAAAAGTTGCTTACTGGTATCGAGGGGTGAATTTTTATGTAATGATAAATCAATTTAATTATTCTATAAAAAAAAATACGCCAATTAATTCCGGGGGATATTTTTTTTCTTGGATATTCTTTTACATTGTTGTCATTCAATTCTATATGCTTTTCTGCTACTTTACTTGGCCTCACATATTCATACACACTAAATAATTCTCCCTTCTGAGACATGGTGTTTAAATACTCTCCAAATGATGAGAACATCCTTTGACTTTTATTATTTTTATCTCTATTCTGAATAGAAAACGCATGCCTAGGAAATCCCAAGACTATATTTATCTTTTTATCGAAGTTTTGATTAATAGGTTTATAGTAATATCTCAATTTTGATACGCTAAATATAAATCTATTAATCTCTTGAAAATAAGCTAATAATAAAGAAAGAAGGGCAAATACCATTCTCCTATTGAATGGAACCCAATCGCAAATCTTAAACAAAATTAAACGTTTTTTATAATGGTATAAAAGCATCTCACTAATTGCTTCAACTACGAATTGCTCGCTTAATTTACCACTATGATGATCTGAAAGTTGCGACAAATACTCAAATACAGCGGTATTAATTAGCAAATTAAGCCTGCGCTTTACTGTAGGCCACCGGTTAAAATCAATTACTTTGCTTTCAGATTCTAAGGCCATATAAGATACATGGAATACAAATAACAAAACCTTATACAGATTTCGAGAGCGCGGATTATTATTAAATGGCACCTTAATTCAAATACTTTAGAGAAAAAGTCGTACTGTCACCATTACAACAGTATTAAACAGCTTGATAATAGATTCAACAAAAGTACCGTGCTAAAAGCCATGATCACCGCACACTTCTCCAGATTCTGAATTAAATGAAAGCCATTGGGAGTCTGATACAATCCCTTTTTTTGTTTTCACAAACCAAGAAAAATATGAGCAATTCAGTGATATAAAGCCAAGTTCAGAAGCTTTTATACAAAGCATACTATTTGCCGGGATGTGATATGTTTTGGTATTATGCATTTCATTTGTGAATATTTGAAATTCTAATTCGGCGCCACAGGATTCGTCGAAAGTGTCAGAATAGCTCCTTAAAAAGATATAGGTTTCAAACCCTTCCTTACATACCCCATGCCCCCAATGACTGTATTTTGTAGGCACATGCCCACTTAAAAATTGCATAGCGATATCAGTTGGATGTCTACTGTTTTCTAAACTGTAACTAAACTCAATATTTAATCGGCTTGGTGCCTTATCCTTTATAAATAAAATTGAAAATTTCTTATTTTGGAAGCTTCTTTTAAATATGAGCCCGCCTAATCCTCCTGTTATGATGTCATCACGAGATACAACCTTAGCATCGGACAGGTTTTGATCAACAATCATTTCATACAAGGGTGCCTCGACCCTAGAATTTGTTGGATATGAAGCAACATCAAGCCTTAAAGGGTATTCACAAGAGACTCCTATATATGAACTGGCATCTGCATTGTTTACTTTAATTACTTGGTCGGGATTATCGGCAGATATAAAAGGGAAACTATGCGTAACAAACAATACATCATTCTTTTTATCATAATTGCCAACAACCAATCTTCCAAAACCTCCGACCAGCAAAAATGACACAATAACAAAAAATTCTTTATTTTCAACCTTTGATACCTCCTCTTTGGAAAAAATATCGCTAAATTTAAATATCTTTGATGAAAATGGACTTATTAAGCCTGAAGAAAACTCAGACTCAAGTATTGTTATATTATTTTTATTTTTTACTTTGATATTTACTATATCCCCTTTTTTCGGCACATAAGTGCCAGCATAAATATGAAAAAAAGGCTCAAAATCTTCGTTGTATATACATAAAAAATCAGTCTCTTGAAAACGCGTATCAATAATAGGTTCATTAGAGTTTAGTATTCTGCCTGAAGAATGTACACTACTAATCTGCTCAGTTGAACTAACGAAAAAATATTGTAATGCAGGAAATGGATATCCAATATTAGATAAAGAAACGATTTCACACTCAATCATGCCTCTAGCATCAACTAAGTTAAATTCTTTCTTGATTGAGATTTCATTATGCTTTTGCACTTCAATCTTCTTAGAAGAAAAGTTTATACCACCTTCATCTCTTAATCGAATATTTAAAATAACTTCATTTATATTATTCTTCCACTTCCAATAGTCTTGGAAAACAATGACCTGATCATTCTTATCATTTATATATAGTGGAAAAATAGTACTGGCTCTATTATTAAACCATTGCTTTCTCTTTCTATAAGCCTTCTCTATGCTCTCATTAGAATCTTTATTCATGTGTTTTATTGTTTGATACATTAATTAAGATCTTTACCTATAAAAAATTACAACCCTTTAACAATTTAGCTTGCACTGACTCGCCTCTCTTGACGTTTCTTATCACCTGAAGACCTATAATATTTTCTAAATATTTAGGTGGCAAGCCGTACCCTGGTCGAATAGATCTTACATGTTCTCTGGTTATAGTCTCTCCAATGTTAATATCTTTAATAAAATACAACGAGCGGCGAAATTTTATACTATCCTGTTCACTAGACTTTACGCAGTAATCAACTTTTCCAAGAGTTTTCCAAGCTATTCTTACACTTTTACAAAGTTGTTTTAATTCTTTACGCTCCAATGAAAAAGAATCGTCAGGACCACCCCCATTACGATCCAAGGTTACATGTTTTTCAATAATGGAGGCCCCCAACGCAACACTGGAAATTGCTGTAGTATTATCGATTGTATGATCTGACAGCCCTGTGACCAGACCAAATTTTTGTTGCATATCAGTAAGGGTTTTTAAATTGTAGTCCTCTGCTGGTGCAGGGTACCCACTTACACAATGCAGTATGGCTAATTCTGTACACCCGCCCTCTTTTGCGGCTTCAATTGCCTCTTGAATCTCTTCAGCATCTGCCATGCCGGTTGATATAATCATAGGCTTTCCTGTTTGCGCGACATATTTGATCAAAGAAAGATCTACCGCTTCGAATGATGCTATTTTGTATGCTGGTGTATTTAAATCTTCTAATAAATCTACAGCAGTATTATCAAAAGGCGAACTAAAAATAGTAATATCAAGCTTCTGAGCGTAATCGAACAACGGCTTGTGCCACTCCCATGGGGTAAAAGCACTATTATAGAGTTGATATAAACTTTGCCCTGCCCAGAGACCATCTGTTAGTCGAAAATCCGGCAAATTACAGTCAATTGTCAGAGTATTCGGCGTATAGGTTTGCATTTTTATACAATCTGCACCAGATGATTTTGCCATGTCAATAATCTTACAGGCATTACTAATATCGCCATTATGATTTGCCGACATCTCTGCAATAATGTACGGTGAAAAATCGTTACCAATCTTTCTGCCATTAATTGTAATAGAATTATTCACTATCTCTTTTAATTGTTAAAGTGAACCTCTTGCCATCTTTATAAAAAAACGCTGGGAATCGATCTGGATCACATACCCTAATTAGATCAAATTGCCTAACTAAACTTTTATTTATATCAATTTCACTATCCTTTGGTGATCGTTTAGACCAATATGAAGAACCAATATCAGGTTGTTTAACTGGTGTAATATTACTAAAATGAGAAATAGCAAAGTTCATTAACTCAACTTCTGCATCAAAAATTAATTGATTAATTTCATCATAAAGTGCCGTCTTTGGAATATTAACCCTGATTTTTTTCCAAATATCACCCGAATCAACCTTGTCTTCGGCTTCTAATAAACTTATAGTAATTTCAGTTTCCCCGTTTATTATTTCCCATATATAAGGGCTCCATCCTCTACCATTTGGCAGATCACTTGCATGTATAACAAGTGTCTTACTAAATTTATCTCTATTAGCCTTTGAAATTACATCGGAGTATGAAATTAAAAACAAAATATCTCCACCAGCTAACCCTTTATGCGAATGTAAAATATTTATTTGATTGTTTTCACTATTTGCCTTAGCCCATTTACCTATATGGGAATAGATAGGGTGTTCAGTAGATGTAATTAACACTGAAATTTTCATATTTTTTTATCTATTATTTTGCTTGCAACTCTTTTTGAGCCCAAACCATCCGATATCTGTTTAGCAACATTGGTGATACTTTTCATCCAACTTGTTGGATTCTTTATCATACTTGCCAATTGCCCCATATCTTGTAAAAATTTAATTGCATCTTTTCTTGCAAGCAGTTTGGCAATAACACTTTGATTCTTTGCAATCACAATTTGAATAGTTGGCAATCCTAAACAACATCTCTCCCATGTAGTTGCTCCGGCTGCACCAATGGCCATATCAGCATTTGCCATAATTTCAGCCATATTATCTACATCAACCTTAACCTCTGATTTGTAAGGAAGGATGCCCACTATTTCTTTAACACTTTCTAAGTGAGGTGCAGAACTCCCCATAACAACCGTAATATTTATATCATTTGGCAAGTCGCATGTCTCAATCTCCTTGACAATTTGCTCAGTAACATTATCAGCATCAACACTACCCATATTAATAAGTAACTGCCTAAACACTGGATGTTTGCGACGTTCTATACTATATTGTCGCCATTTGGCGAACTCTGGCCTAAGCAAAGCATATTGTGAACCAAGTAATAACTTGCACGATTTTGGCACAAGTTCCTGATAGTCCTGCCGTTGACGACCAAATGTTTGATCGAGTAGCATATCGCATTGATGTTTTCGATCGGCCAAATCATCAATTGCCATTAACTTATTACAATACTCCTTTAGATTTTTCTGCCAATCCTCATCAATGCCGTAATGATCAACCACCAGCCAATCTACTTCAATTTGTTGCAATATGTTTATACAATCTTTGGTGTCTTGTTGTTGGGTTACGCCTAGCCAATGCGAATGAAATAATTTATTGTCACATCTTTGCCCTGCCAATAACTCCAGCTCAAAAACATGAAAACCGCTCTTACGAATCTTGTCTATTAAGTTACCCTCGTGCTTGCGACAAATAAACTCAATATCTGCGCCGTTTTCTTTTAATACTTCTGCCAGGGTTAGGCAGCGCATAACATGGCCTCCACCCATCGCTAAGGATGCGTCTACGCGAATAACAACTTTTAGGTTGTTATTCATATTATGAATAAATTTTAGTTCTTTTATTCAAGGTATGTATTAACTCTTTATCAGTTTTATATTTTAATGAGATGTGGGAATTAATATCTGAAATTCTAGAATTTAAATCTAGTGTTTTAAATATATTCTCAGTAGATGGCTCGTTATCACCTAACTCTGCTAGTAACTCTTCAAACATGTCCAAGTCTTCTTGATAATCTAATGTAAGTCGAAAATCTCTAATTAAATGATCAGGCAAGTTCACGATATTAACTTTAAAAATTTCCGGATTATTTTGAAAATACCAAGTCATATATTCAGACATCTCTGCCTTTCCTAAATAATTAATTACCCTCCTTAAAGCCGAAACATTGATAATCTCACAACTCGTTCCAACTGAGAATTCTTTCGCTGCAGTATAATCTGCACCTGAATTAAAATGCTCTCTCAATAAAATTGATGCAATATTTTTGGATATAAATGGGCAATCTGCTGTAACTCTAATAACAACATCTATACTGTACTTCTCGCAAGCCCCAATATAACGCTTAATCACATCATCTGGATCTCCTTGATAGAAAAACATGCGATTATCCTCTACAAGATATTTTTTTAACTCTGAATCTTCTGAGAGAGTTGAAGTTGCTAAAATAACTTTTTCTACATTAGCTATATTTAGACAACCTTCAATACACCATTGAATTGAAGGTTTGCCATTTATTGGTAAAATAGCTTTTTTCTTAAGCCTAGAGCTTTTAAGTCTGCCTGCAATAACAACACCTATCTTAGCTTTCTTAAAATTTGATGATTGAACAGATAAATCATTACCCAAATCTGAGTTCAAAACCATAAATTTATTTTGAATATTAATAATTTCAGAAAAATCTAAGCCAGTCTGACCAGATCTTCTAAACTTTACATCCTCTATAGAAACCAAATCTCCAAGTAGTAATTTTTTATTTAATATTGGAATTTGTATAGTATTTTCAAGGTATTTCCGCTCTTGGCTATTTATAAAAGAACCTGATTTTGACTTGAGAAAGTTATTAATGTTATTAAACATTAATTCAAACTCTTTGGCATTCAATGAAGAAAAATAATCATATTTAGTATTTTCACGGTCAATACATATATGTTTCTCAATTAGATCTACACCCATGGCTAAAGAATAAATGGGGACCTCTATGGCTGCATTAGAAAATGCATCAATGTGATCAGCTAAACATACTTTATTTTCAAAATGGTTTTTAATAACATTTATCTTTTGTAAGCCAGTATCTCCTATACTCGTCGGATATGACTGAAACCCGATTTGTAATATTATTTCCTTTGGTCTCAATTTTTTAAAATCGGAAATAAGTTGAGATATTCTATTTAAATCATACCCAGAAATATTGATTATTAGACGCAGACCTGTCAAGTCTAAACTCGACAAACCCACTAAGACTTCATGATTCTCTAGAACTGAAGCTTGTAATTTTATCCCATCAATAAGACAAATGTTTCTTCTAACAGCGTCTACACCAAAAGAGTCAAATACGTCTACCCAGACACTACCTACTTTCTTATTTGAAAATTTAATACAATCATCCCAAAATCTACTATCAAAAGTTATTTCTTGGTACGTCTTGTACCAATCATAGTCTTTCAATGCTATAGTTTCTGGCGAAAAAATTTGTAATTTAACCGATGTATTGGGGTAAGAAAAATAACTTATTGAATCAATTATTTCAAACAATTTTTCTTTACTACCATCATGTGAATTTGCGATTTCAACTATAACTTGGGGATAATTAAGTTCCATGTGTTTTTTTAATAATTTGAGGTCCATAAAAATTTTAACATCGAATTATATTATTTTTGAATCAAGATAACTGTAAAAACTTATTCCTAAAACTATCTGAATGACACTCACTTTAAAGACTAAAAAGAATATAACAATTCAACTCCAGTAACATATTTTGAGCTCTTTGATAGGAGCTCTGAATCTCACGATGGACAATGCACCAACCAGCCCTAGTGACAAAGCTAAAGATGATTTTACAATTGTAATGACAACCATAGTTGTCATTGTTAATAGTATAAAATTTCTAGAAAATTTATGCCTATTAGAAAGACTCTCCCCATATTCAACATAGACTTTACCTAAAATATATGAAAACGCAGCTGCCAACAAAAGATTTATAAAAAAATCAAAAATTGATACTTGCAAATTCTGTATAGAAATTAATTCTTCTAAATTGTTCATTTTTATTTAATTAATCTTACTAATTTGTTTATTATATATTCCTGATCTTTGGTCGAAAGTTCATAATACAAAGGAAGTGAAAGTGTAGTTTCATAGTAACTTTTAGTATTAGGATAATTTTCATATCTATACCCAAGATTTTCATAATATGGATGCATTGGCGCAGGTATATAATGAACCTGTGAACCGATACCATCTTTGGCAAGACTACCCATCAGCACATGCCTAGATATTTTAATTTTATTAAAATTTATGTTTACAACATAAAGATGATGAGAGCTTTGTTTTCTACCAGATAATTGTGTTGAATGTATCGCATCAATTGACTGAAATGCCTCATCATAAAATGAAACAAGCTCGCGCCTTCTGTCAAGAAATTTATCAATTTTACCCATCTGCGATACGGCAAGTGCGCTTTGTATATCAGTTATACGGTAGTTGTATCCTAAATTTTGCATTTCATAATACCAGCGCTTAAGTTGGCCATTTTCCAATGCGTTATCTTTATTAATTAAAGAATCATCAGCCACACTAATGCCCGGAAATTCAAAGTTACCTTTGGTTATACCGTGACTTCTAAGTGTTAAGAGCTGCCGATAAATTTTCTCATTATTTGTAGTTATGATGCCACCTTCACCTGCTGCAATGCCTTTAACTGGGTGAAAGGAGAAAATAGTCATGTCAGAATACTGACAATTACCAACCATATTGCCATTTTTATAAGTGGCCCCAAGAGCATGTGCAGCATCTTCTACAATTACAAGATTGTGTTTATTTGCCAATTTCTCAATGCTATCCATATCGCAAGGAGATCCTGCAAAATGAACTGGAAATATTGCTTTTATATTCTTCGAATTGGTAATCGTTTTATCTATCTGATTAATATCAATATTTAGAGTGTTTTTGTCAATATCAACAAATATTGGTCTTGCACCAACATATAGAATAGAATTGCTTGTTGCGACAAATGTATTGGGCGAGGTAAGTACTTCATCCCCATCGCCTAATCCACACGCTATGCAGGCTAAGTGCAGTGCGGCAGTTCCACTAGAAACAGCAACGGCATATTTTGCACCAACATAATTGGATATTTCGTTTTCAAACTCTACAACTTTTGGTCCCTGTGTCAGCATGCCGTTTCTAAGGACGTTCGCTACAGCTTGAATATCATTCTCATCAATATAATGTCTGCCATAAGGAATGATGTGGGGAGTCACTTGTTCTGAAACATTATCACTATTTTCTTGCTCTTTGAGGCGCTGAATCTGTACATCAATATTAGCCACTTGACACTGGAGAGTCTCGCAAAGCTTCACATTAGACAAACTCATATCCTTTGGTCGTTTGATTAATTGAGGCTTGTTATTAATACTTATTGGATTAATAAGATTAGATTTTAAATTAAAACATTTGGCTAGTTTTAAGCCAAATTCATATTTTGATAAACGCTCCTTACTAGTAACATTAAAAATACCATTGGCACCCAAATCAATTAACTGATGCACTCTCCTAACAAGTTCATCAATTAAGATTGGTGTAAAAAAAATATCTTGAAATAAGTCAACTGGCTTATTATTCCTTAATCTGTTTAATATGAAATCACTAAACGATTGTCGGTATTTTGTACCCCAACCAAAAAAATTAGTACGCACAATTAGTGCATCTTTACAATTATCTTGTACTTTTAATTCGGCCTGATATTTTGTCCTTGCATAATTATTAATAGGATCAACATTGTTTTTTTCTTGTGCCATTTGATACTCACCAGAAAATAGATGATCTGTGGATATATGAATGAGCTTTATATTTAATTCATTACAAGTAACTGCAATATTCCTTGCAAGATCAATATTAACTTTCTGTGCAAGGCCAGGATTTTGTTCACACTCCTCTACGCTAACTAAACCTGCAGTGTGAATTACACAATCAGGTTTATGCCTCTCAATAACAGCACGGCATTCTTCTTTAGAATCTAACGATACTGCTTCCGTGTCAACTCTTGATATAGATATTTTTCTATTATGAAGTATTAACACAACAGAATATTTATCACGAATGAAAAGCGCCCAATTAACAGCTAATAATCCGGATCCTCCAGTAATTAATACTTTTTTTTTCATTAACTACATTCAACCAATTTCATTGATATTGTCTTTAATCCATTGCTTCAAGTCTTTAACTGTCATCCATTCATTATTTTGATCTGATGAATAAGTAAAATTATCATCAACCTTAACGCCACCTTTGTTTCGCTCTGGATCCGAAGACCAATTGTAAATTGCCGGTAGAATTTTGAAATGATCATTATATTCATAGGTATGTGGTGCATCTTCAATACCTATCATTTGCTCATGAATTTTTTCCCCTGGTCTAATTCCTATAATTTTGTGCTTAGCATTCTCATCAACAGCCTTAGCAATGTCAGTTATCACCATAGATGGAATTTTTTTAACATATATTTCACCACCATACATATCATCAAAAGCATGCCATACTAGCTTAACCCCTTCTTGTAGACTAATCATAAAGCGGGTCATATTTGGATCAGTAATTGGTAATTCACCAGTTTCTTTAAGTTTCATGAAAAATGGGATGACAGACCCTCTAGAGCCCATAACATTACCATAACGGACAACAGAAAAACGAGTGCCATGAGCGCCTGCATAGGCGTTAGCAGCAACAAATAATTTATCTGCAGCCAGTTTAGTTGCACCATAAAGGTTAATTGGATTGCTGGCCTTATCTGTTGATAATGCTATAACACGTTTAACTTTCTTGTCAATACACGCATCAATTAAATTAGTTGTACCGTTAATATTTGTTTTTACACATTCAAATGGATTGTACTCTGCTGTAGGTACAATTTTAGTAGCGGCAGCATGAATTACATTGTCTATACCATCGAGCGCTCTTGAAAGCCTATCCTTGTCACGAATATCTCCAATTATAAAGCTCACTCTGTTGTCATTTTTAAATTGTTGTGCCATTTCCCATTGTTTCATCTCGTCTCTAGAAAAAATTACCAATTGTTTTGGATTGTATTTAGCCAATGTCATAGGCACAAATGAACTTCCAAATGAACCAGTGCCTCCTGTAATAAGTATTTTGGTATTAGATAACATAGTTTTTTTCCTTTATAAGTATTGATTCATGATGATTTAAAAGCCGATTTGGGTAGCATTTGCCTATATGCAAATTAATAGGCTTTAACCTAAATAGTATTTTTTAGTTATTCACTTTTTTATTATAACTATCTGAAAATCCCAACCCCCTCCTTTGATATTTGCAAAACTATGAATATCTGTTTTTTCATAAATAATATTTGATATCATGTGGCCATAGGTATTTTTAATTTTGTCACCAAGTAACCTAAGTGAATCTTCATCAAAACGTTTCATGCAGTGACCAGTACCTGGGTCAATAGACCTTCTAGCTGCCCACTTAATTATTGGAATAGAAGATTGACCAAAACTTCTAATTGATTCATTGATAATAACCTTTGATTTTGCTGCATCAAGCATACGACCAACTAATACAAGTGCATCATCATAAAATTGACATAGTGACCCTTGGATTATCACGTAATCACTTAATGTGAAATTTTCCTTTAAGACATTGCCTTGAATTAAGTCAATATTCTTGTCCTTGGCATTTTTAACAAATGACTCTCCTATTTCAATTCCACCATAATGTACATTCATATTTTTAAGGTAGCCTTCATATAAAACTAAATCACCTGGGCAAAGCTCAAAAACAGAGGTGTTATTCTTGATGTGTTTTGCTAACATCTTATAACGATCTTGATAAAAAATTCCATAGCGAATTTTTAAAAATAATGTATAGAGAAAAGGATATCGGTAAACTAGACTACTTTTTGAATCTCTTAAAGTAAATTCCATATAAAGCCCTTATTGTACTGTTGTTTTGATGAGTAGTAACTTATTGTGTTCACTTTCCAGGGATTAACAATTATCCTTAAGCTGATCTTTTTCATATTAAAGCAATATGCCAAGATATTCTATTAATTAGCATATTTATTCAAAATAAAGTTAGATATTTTTACTGGCATAATTATCAATACCAATGCAGCCAACACTTTTGGCCTTATTAAATAAAATGGAAAAAATTTTACGCCTTCTTGGATGGCTAAGAATCCATTTTCCATGTCTCTCATTATGACAATAAAATCAAATGCGAAGGTGATATATTTTGCTGCCCTCCTCTTATTGATTAACAGCCTGCCCCCTCTTGCAATAGCGCTACCAGTAGTTAAGGCTTTATTATCATAACGCTTCACCCTTTCGTATACTGATAGATAATTAAATCTATCATTTTTATCATGAACTCGCATAACCACCAAATGCTCATCAACATAATCAAAATCTACATATTGGCTCATAACAAAATAATCATACTCAGACCCAATCCAGTCATTATCAACACCGATAATATCATAACAATATCTCTTAATAAGGGGGGATATTGGAATTACAATATCCCCATTTGACAGATACTCCTTGAACACATAGCCACTAATAGAGCCCATTTTCCACTTTTTAAGCTCATTTGAGTCATCTAAATATGTATAACCATGGCAGTATACAAGCCCAACAGAATTGGGAAGAATAGAAAATAATTTAATCTGTTTTTCAATTTTTTCTGGCAAATACCAATCATCCGCCATAAGTATGCTAATGTACTTACCTTTTGATTTTCGAATGCCATAACTAACTACATAATCTTTGCTACCAGGTGGTGAGTTATTTTCGAATCTAAAAATTCTGACTTTGTTATTATTCGAAAATCTTTGTATTTTTGAAAAACTTCCGTCCGTCGATCCATTGTCAATAATAATAACTTCTATATTTTCATACGTCTGATTTAGGGCGCTTTCTATACACTTTTCAACATAAGATTCGTAATTGTAACAAGGTATTACTATAGAAACCAGATCATCATTTGAATCAATTTTATCAATCATAAATTTAATTATCGTAATTGGTGTAGAAAACTAAAATTTTTACTATTAAAACTATTTTTTATTTTATACATAGAGTGCTTGTAACAAAATAATAAATAAAAATTGTACTTACTAATTGTTTAGTCCCACAATCTTATGGTGTATCATTACCCCAACTACAGGAGACTAACTTATGGGAAGTATATTACACGCTAATGCCAAGACTACGCCACGAATTCGACAAGAAATACAAAACTCT
>Ga0233434_1002285_pt1 | contig 17075 bp, 13 predicted proteins | sample SI_122_August201_4_FD_182738 | JGI IMG/M metagenome (GOLD analysis project Ga0233434, IMG submission 182738) | Seawater microbial communities from Saanich Inlet, British Columbia, Canada - SI_122_August2016_120_MG | ecosystem: Environmental > Aquatic > Marine > Inlet | place: Canada: British... | reverse complement strand
AACTCTATCTGAAGAACCACCATGATGCCGACTGGAATGACCTGCTTCTCTATCATCTGACCATCAACACGGGGCGGATGAGCTCTGATGATGCGGTGGAGACCATTGTCCATCACATTCGCGAGTCGGGCTGAATGACTGCGTGAATTGCCCAGGCGTTGCCGATTATACGTTTGTCCGTCATCGGTGCCCTGGCCTGCCCTCCACAGTCAGGGGGCAATCCTCCGTGTGCAATGAGCCGACCATCCATGGCAATTATCGGGCGTGACGCACCGCCGGGTAGCCTCAATGCAACGATCTCATGAGTTCATAGCTCATCACCAGCATTTGAAGACAAGGAAGATCACATGGCAAAGTTGAAAGTGGGACTGATCGGCGGGGGAGGGCCCGGCAACTTTTTTGGTCATGTTCACAAGCGGGCAATCGCCTTTGACAACAGCCGCGAACTGGTTGCCGGCGCATTGCGGTCGGATCCAGAGCAGGCACTTGCAGCGGCGGGAGAATACGAGGTAGAGGGCTTCCGTGACTACGAGTCGATGCTAGAGGCCGCCACGAATGGCAAGCTGGACCTTGACTACGTCACGATCGTCACGCCCAATCATGCCCATTACGCACCGGCAAAGGCGTTTCTCGAGGCAGGGATTCCTGTTCTGTGCGAGAAGCCCATTACGATGACCGTAGAAGAGGCCAACCATCTCCAGTCCATCGTCGATACCAAGGGCGTGCCCTTTGTCCTGGCTCACACCTATACGGGACATCCGATGATGATGTTGGCGAAGGAAATGGTTCGTCAGGGCAAGATCGGTGAGGTCCGCAAGGTGGAGGCCTGGTATAACCAGGGCTGGCTGGCGACGCCGCTGGAGAAGGAGGGACTGCAGCAAGCAGAATGGCGCACAGATCCCACCAGGACGGGTATTTCGAATTGTGGCGGTGACATTGGCACCCACGCATTTATTGCAGCTACCTGGGTCAGTGGTCACGCAGTTGCGCGCGTGTCGGCGCGCCTCAACAGCTTTGTCGATGGGCGGGAACTGGATGATGACTTCAATGTCATCGGCGAATTGGACAATGGCGGGACGGCTCTGATCACGGCGACCCAGATCGCCATCGGCTACAAGAATGACAATGGCTTCAGGATCTATGGGAGTCGCGGTTCCCTCGAGTGGCATCAGGAGCGGGCCGAGAACCTATTGGTGCGCACGGGAGAGGTTGATGAGACCTATTGGATCGGTGCGAACTACAGTTTTTTCCCGGAGACCGTCGGTTCCTATCTGCGCGTGCCCAGTGGTCACCACGAGGACTTCTTTGCGGCTCTTGCCAACCTCCATTGTACGATGGAGCGAATGATTCGTCGGAGTCGGGGAGAAGAAGCACCTGAGCCATTCGATCATCCTGGCGTCGCGGAAGGTGTTGCTGGGATGCGCTTTGTCGCCGCCGCCGTCAGCAGCTCAGCTGCCAAGGGGGCCTGGACAGACCTATAGTGCTGGTCGTCGCTCGCCGCTGGGATGCGGTGCAATCGCGTCGCGGCGGCGGAATCTTTCTTGATCTTCAGCGGTGGCCGGTGTATTTTGCAGCAAATGTGGTCCGCGTGTGAGCTGTGCTTGAGGTGTCTAGCAGGCTAACCCGCCAAGATCCATCATCTGCATGATCGGTGTACACATGACGAACTTTACAAGCTGCAGGACGGAGGAGAGCCCATGCGCCCTAATCTGAAACGGTCCTTGGTCATCGGTATCGGGCTGATCTGCCTGACAACGTTCCAGGCCGAGGCCATAGTGAACATCCAGAGTTTGGGCGCGAGCGCTCGCTCGACGGCTCTGGGTAACGCGTATGTGGCGGTTGCCGATAATGGCGACGCGGTGTTTGCCAATCCCGCGGGTCTTGCGACGATCGATAATCGTCAATTGGGTTACACGAATGTATCGCTGCTGTTTTCAGGCATCGATGGCGACAATCTGGGTCAGCATGTGGCGAGTTTCACGCAGCCTCTGGGTGAGAAGATGGCTCTGGGTGTGGGCTACGAGCGCATCGGCTCTGATCTGATGAGTGAGAATGGCGCCTTCGTGTCCCTTGGTTATTCGATCACATCCGACTTGCAGTTGGGTGTGACGACGAAATACCTGTTTTGGAGTGTGGAAGACTTCGACAGCAATGATCCGGTCTCGGGCGAATCGGCCGGCAGCATCGGTGTCGATGTGGGCGCTCTGTGGCAGACACCGATGCAGAATGCTCGTTTGGGTCTGATGGTGAAGAATGTGCTGCAGCCGAATGCGGTCTGCGACTGCGCCGGAGCGGGTGCACCGTCGCTGGAGTCGGGTGCTGGTGATATCCCGATGGACCTGGCCGTAGGTGCCTCCTATCAGATCGAAAACTCTCTCGTGTCCGTGCAGTGGTCGATTCGTGATCTGACAGGTGATTCGTCAGAGAGTCGTCTCGTCGTGGGTGGCGAGACGAAGCTGGTGGAAGGTCTCATGCTTCGCGGCGGCGGTAGTCGCATCTTCGAAGATGACGCCTCAGGTGACCTCAACGCCGGTTTGGGCTATCGTTGGAATCAATTGCTCTTCGACTATGGATATCACATCCCCCTCGACCTGACCGAAACCAACGGTTCACACCGTTTCTCGCTGGTCTGGCAACTCTAAGCGAAGATCACGTCGACGAGGAGATCGCCACAATATGTCAATCTGGGTTGGACTCATCGCACTGGGCGTCGGCTTAGGAAGCAGCATCTTCCTTCCCGTGCCGCAGACGCTGAAAACGAATTTCGCCGCTGGGCAATCCCTGTACGCTCTTGGGGAATACGAAGGCGCGATCTTGGAGTATTCAAAGATCGTCAAGTTCTCAAGCCCTGCTGTCCGTACGGATAGCGTTCGGGTCGATTTCGGTAACGGTCTCGAGTTACCCGTCGTAGCGGCAGCTTGGTACCAATTGGGCAATGCGTACAAACGCAGCGGGCAGCATGATGAAGCGGTTGACGCATTCCATCACGTGACCACGATGGAGAGCGTTGCAGAGAGCTTCCGCTCCCTCGTCCAGTTCCAAGTGGCGGAAACACGCTTCCTGCAGAAACAGTATCCGCTCGCGGCTGAAGAATACAAGCGCTATGTCAGTCTGTTCCCGAACTCTGAGTTGGCCGGCCAGGCCTTGTTCTACGCCGGTTGGAGTGAGTTCAATGACAAGCGATACGACCCGGCCATCGAAACCCTGACGGACATGCTCGCGCGTTATCCCGAAGATCGATACGCGCCAGATTCGCAATTCCGGATTGCAAGTTCTCACTACGAAAAGGAGAACTTCGAGGTCGCCGTCGCTCAGGCCGACATCGTACTGGAGCGGTATCCGAACAGTCCCGTCATTGCGCAGGCGACGTACCTGCGGGCTCAGTCCTTCGACAAAATGGCCCGTTCCGAAGACGCGATCGCCGCCTACCGAGATGTTCGTGATCTCTACGACCGCATGTTTGAACTGCTTCGCGGATCCTTCCGCGAGCGAAAGAATGTCGACTTTGAGAACTATCGGCAGCTCTTTGAGACTTCCTCCCTGCGTGTGGCGGAGATCTATCGCCGCGAAGGCAAGTTCGAAGAGGCTTACCAGGAGCTGATCGCAGCTCAAGAGACAGCAGAAGAGCGCTTCTACAAGGCCAAGGTGCAGATGCGCCTAGGCGACAACTACATGGAATGGAAGCGCTTTGGCGAGGCATATACCGCCTACAATCAGGTGATCGACCTGTATAGCGACACTCCCTATCCACCAATCGCTCAGTATAACAAGGGGGAGGCGCGATACTTCGCCGACGACTTCAGCGCCGCGAGGACGGAATATCTGCTGGTCTCAGAGAACTATCCTGACTCTGAGACCGGGTTGCGAGCGAACGCTGTGTACAGTGCCGGCTGGTCCTCTGAGAAGCTGGGCGATTTCGAAACCTCCTTGCAGCTCTATGCTCAAGTTGTGGAGAGTTTCCCGCGATCTGACCAGGCGCCTCTGTGCCTTCTGCGTATGGGGAGAGTTAACACGGAGCAGCAACTCTTCGATGACGCTGTTGTTGCCTATCAACAGATCGCCGACAACTACGGTGAGACCCATCACGCCGCTGACGCGAACTATGGTCTCGGGTTGCTGTATAAGCAGCAGGATCGGCCAGAAGAAGCGATTGAAGCATTTTCGCGAGTTGGTCGCTCTGCCGGGGAAGTCTACGTAGCGTCTCTGGTTGAAGCCGCGAATATTCACATCGGGGCGGGGCGCTCTGATGACGGGCGGCACGTGCTAAGCCAACTTCTTGCCGGAGTGACTGGTGACCGAGGACTTGAGGCGACGGCCCACTATCAGATCGCGCAACTCGATCTGAACAATGGCAATTTCATCGACGCCATTAATGGCTACAACAAGGTCATCGATGAGTATCCGGAAGCGTCCGTCGCACGAGATGCGCACTATGGTCGGGCATTGTCCTATCACAAGGCCAATCGATTCGCTCCGGCTCTGGCGGACTATCAGTGGCTTCTGGATCAGAATCTTCCCGAGAGCATGAAGCTCAAGGTTGTATTCGCGAAAGCACTATCACATGCTGCGCTCAACCAAGATGCTCAGGCAACGACCCTTCTTCGTCGGGTGATAGACTCCGGGGACGAGACCCTCGGAAGAAATGCTCAGTTGCAGTTGATCTCCATGGCAGAGAAGCGCGATCCGCAGGATGCCATTCGAATTTACGAGGACATGCTCGCGAGTCTCACGACAAGGGACGACAAGGTCCGTGTGTTGATTCGTCTTGCCAGTGCCTATTTTCGACTCAACCAATTCGACAAGAGCATCGAGGCTTCCCAGCAGTTGATAGATGTTGCGGTAGAATCTGAAGATGTCGCCAACGCCCTGTTTGTGCAGGGCAATAGTTACTTCCGTTCAGGTGATCTGGCGACGGCTGTGCAGACCTATCAGGGCATCGTCGACAACTATCCACAGATTGGCTGGGCACGCAATGCCCAATTCCAGATTGGGATTGCCTTCAACAAGATGGCGTCGGGCAATATCAGCTACCTGCCGCAGGTCGCAGCAGAGTTCGAGCAGTACTATAACACGTATCCCGACGACGAACGGGCCGTTTACGCCTACTACTACGCTGCCTTCGCTTATTATCGTCTCGGCAAATGGCGGGAAGCAAGCGATACCTTTGATCAGCTAGCTGGGAAGTTCCCACAGTCCGAGTTTGCGGCGCAGGCCATGTTCCGTGCAGGGGAGTCGATTTTTAACCTCGCACAGGGACGAGGTCGCGAAGGCAAGAAGGCCATCTTCGAAGAAGCAATGGCCAAGTACGAGCAGGTACTGTCTCGTTTCCCGCGCTCCGACATGGTCGATGATGCCCTCTACAACAAGGCTTGGGCGATCATTCACTTGTCCGACCTGGGCGAAGAATTCACCAAACAGGACGCCCTGCCGATTTTCGAGCAGATTGTGGCCGAACACACCTTCGGTGACTATGGTCCAGCGAGTCAGTTTACAATCGGTGACTATTACTACGGCGAGAAGGCCTACACCGAAGCAACCAACGCCTATACGACCTTCCTTGCGACATTCTCGCAGGACAAGCTACAGTCAAAAGACAAAGGACTGCGTCGCAAGGCAGAGACTCTTCTTGGGCATCTCTCTGAAATCGAGGCGTACAACGTCTACGCAGAGGGTGAAAAGTTCTTCGATGTAGAGGACTACGATACGGCGGTGACCATCTTTCAGGATGTGATCACACGTTTCCCGCAGAGCGATCAGGCGGTAAATGCGGCGGTCAACATTGCGGCCGCCTATATGGCACAAGAAGACTATCGCAAGGCTGGAGAAGAGTTCAAACGGGTAGTGGATAACTACAGTGGCGAGGCACGGTTTACACCACAAGTAGATTTCGCCCGTCAACAGTTGGAAGCGTTGGAAGAAGCACGCGTACTCTAATTCGTATGAATCAGTAGCAGCTCGCGTCGAGTTCGAGACGCGTTCGTGACACGTTTTTTAAGCGTAAACGCAAAGACGACCCGCAGTACCCTACACAGGGAGGATGACCGCACCATGCTCGAGTTTTTTAATAACGGTGGCCCGTTCATGTATCCGCTGGGTTTGTGGTCCATTATGGCCCTTGCCTTCTTCATCGAGCGTGTCTGGACCTATGCCCGGATTCGCAGCGAGGACGAACTGGCGGAGATCACCAACGATATGACCGGCCGGATCGATTCCGGTGCATCTTTTGAGCAGCTTAAGGAAATGTGTGTTGAGGTAGGCAAGCTCGAAGGTGACGTTTATAACGAGGGGATCGAGCGTTTCGAACATCTCTCGCGTGAGCAGCGTTCTGTTGAAGAAATGCGCGTGGAGATGAATGGTACCGTTGAGCGTGCTGCCAATGGCTATCTCGAACGTTACTTGTCCGTGATTCAGTTTGTCGCCAACTCCGTCGTGCTTCTCGGACTGCTGGGTACGGTGAATGGTATGATTCGTGCCTTTGAAGGCATCGCCGAAAAGGGCCTTGGAGAGCCGACCATCGTTGCTGCAGGTATCTCTGAAGCGCTGATCACCACGGTGACAGGCCTTGTGATCGCCGTGCCATCTCTGGCTGTCTACACCTACTTCACACAGCGTGCCGAGAGTAAGAGCATTCAGTTCGAGCCCTACGGCCACGGTTTTGTGGATGCCCTGCTGCGTCGCTGGTCGGCGTCAAAGGCCGCCTAAGAGCGCTGAAAGGTTAGACACGATGGCCATCAAAAAACAAAAAGTTGAAGAGCGCCCGGATTTGACGCCGATGATCGACGTCGTTTTCCAGTTGCTCATCTTCTTCATGGTGACAGCCGTGTTCGCCATCACACCAGGTCTCGATATCAAGTTACCTGAGGCCGAAGAGGCGCAGGCTCCTGAGAAGGAGAACCTCTTCATCGTGGTGGATCAGGACGGCAACATGAAGCTAAACCACCAGTCTGTGACCTTCGCCAACCTGAAAGACAAGCTTCAGGAAAAGCGGAATCTGCTGGACAATACGACTCTGATCATCATACAGGGTGACGAACGTGCCACCCACGGGCAGATTGTGCAGATCATGGACATCGCCCGCCAAGTGGGAATCATTGATCAGGTTATTGCCACGGAACCGAATCGCGGGGGCTGATGCCAACCTCCGGCACGGACGTAACATTCGGGCCGAACTGCGAACCAAGGGCTAGGCAAAGAGCGTGACAGAACAGAAAAAGCAACTATACGGCGCCTTCGGAGTGGCGACGTTCCTGCACGTGACCATCGTCGGGTTTTTCTCGATTAAGGCCGCGCTTGCACTGAACCTCGTCTTCGCCGTCGTCCTACTCGTAATTCTCTGGCGAGCGACCTCGGGTCACCGAGGCCAGCTGTTCGCTGCCATCACGTTGGCGTTGGTTTTCGAAGCGTTGGCATGGGGGGTCGCTTTCTACGCCCAATTGGGCGAAGAGGAGCAGGAAGAGCGACTGATTCGGTTCCAGGCTCCGCCGCCGATTATGGAGAAGAACTTCGATCTCGCCAAGAAACCGGAGATCTCCGAGGTGCAGATGGAGATGCTCGCATCGATGGGGCCTCCAGATCTACCTGACGACATCAGTGCCATCGCAGATGTTAGTGCTGTAGGTAGCGATCTGCTCGGCGCCGTCTTACCCGGAAGTCAGGTGTTGGGCACTTTCTCTGGTGCCAAAGCACAGGAACTGGCTTTCGATGAGGTCGAGATGATCGAGCTCACCGAGACGGCAGCTCCAGTGCAAGAAGCGATGAGTCTGCGTCAGGAGCTGCTGAACGTGGGAGATCTGGATTTTGGTCGCTATCAAGCGATCCTAGTCCAGGACCCGGAGAACAAGCGAAACATTCGTGGCTTCTTCAATATGAGCGTCATCGACTACGACTTGGCAGACAAGAACAATGACCGTTTTCCGACTGCCACGGAAGAGTTGATGCGCTACATGCGCGACAACACACAGATCAACGCTCGTATCGAGGGCACGACGCTTCGACTCAGCGACGCGAGGATCTTCAAGCAGCCTCTACTCTACATGACCGGAAACAACGCGGTCTTCCAGTTCTCTGACACGGAGAAGGATAATCTGGGTGAGTATCTGCGCGAAGGTGGATTCCTGTTTTCAGAGGAAATCCGCAAGGCAGATAGCGAAGGAAGCCTTGAGGGTCGCGGCGCTGGGCAAGAGGGTACGATCTATGATCGCCAGTTCAAGGCGCTGTTGAAGGATCCATTGGTGTTGGGAGGCGACGGAGCCCGTTGGCAGCGCGTGCCCAAGGATCATCCATTGTACTTCAGCTTCTATGAGTTTGCCGATGGCCCCCCCATGGGTGGTGCACCGGGCGGCAATGTCTTTGATCTGGAGATGCTTGAACTTCGTGGCCGGATCGCCGTCGTCTTCAGCGATCTCAATATCAGCTTCTACTGGGGAGATCCGCGAGCCGACGCACGGGAGCGTGGCCTGCAGTTTGGCGTAAATGTCATCGTTTTCGCGCTGACCCAGCCTGGTGGAATAGCGAACGTTTCGCAGTTTGCTCAGTAACTGGCGGTTCAGCCGTTAGAGTTGCGGAGTAGATGTAGAGTTTCGGAGTATATTTTCCCTGTGTTTGAAGACCCGGTCCACCTTGTGCGCCGGGTCTTCTTTGTTTGGGCCCAGTCCGATCACCGAGTGCACCCAGTACTGCTCACTCGTGTCTCGTAACAACAAGCCGTCTACCTGGCATCGGTCTGCTGCAGGCTGTGTCGCTGATCCACAGACAGTTCATTCCAGGTTTGAACGATGCCCCCGGGCCAGTGGACTGTCACGTCAACAACCTCAAGCTCGTCATCACCCAATCCGAAGTGCAGCAGACCAGGCGGTGAGCTAAGATAGCTGCCACCGGACTGTAGCTGTCGGGTTACCACCCGGCTTCGGGTCGTTACAACGACTCGGGCGCCCCAGCCACGCCGATTGCCCGGTCGTGCCGCGACCAGTTCGATCTCCAGCCAGTGGCTGCGGAGGGTTTGGTCGTTGCGTAGCAGGCGAGGCATGCCTCCGACTGTGGTCACCACGATGTCGAGATCTCCATCTCTGTCATAATCAGCGACAGCTGAGGAGCGGCTCACACGAGGATTGGAATAGGCCAACCCGAGGGACGAAGATTGATCAACGAATCGGCCCTGATGATTCAGAAAGAGTCCGTCTGGCTGAGCGTAGGTGAGACTGGAGTCGATTTGAGTGGCCTTGTCGAGCACGTGCCCATGGGCGCTGAAGATGTCGAGGTCGCCATCAAGGTCAGCGTCAAAGAGATTGACTCCGAATCCCAACGGCAGGAAGGAGAGACGAGCCAATCCAAATGCACGAGTGGCATCCCGGAAGAGCAGGCCTTTGCCGACATGCTGGTAGAGTGTGTTGGTTTCGCGTGAGAAATTTGTCACGATCAGGTCCGGCGCACTGTCGCCATTGACGTCGCCCACATCCACACCCATCCCCGCTTCAGCCATGCCATCCGCATTGAACTGGATTCCTGCAGCAAGACCGGTCTCTGTCAGGCTGATGCGACCATCTGCGCTATCGTTGCGATACAGGAGATTCTGTTGCCCATCATTGGCGACGTAGAGGTCGCTGTCGCCATCGAGATCCAAGTCTGCAATGGCGAGGCCCAATGAGCGCCCCGGAATTGTGAAACCTGTTTCCTCGGAATGTTCAATCAGCTCAAATCGACCCGATTCCTGCAGCATGTTGCGATACAGAACATCTGTCTGGGCCGCATAGACCTCTGGATCGCAATAGGTCTGAATCGATCCTCGCTGACAAGCATGAGGCTCCAGTGGATCGAAGTGAACGTAGTTGACGGCAACCAGATCGAGATCACCGTCTCGATCGAGATCTGAGAACGCGCAGGCTGTTCCCCAACGTGGGTCTGCGGCTGTTTCTCGACCTACGAACTTCTGCTCGAATTGCAGAAGCAATTCGTTGGGTCCGACGTTGGTGACGTAAATATCTACCTCACCATTGGCGTCGACATCAGCTGACGCGACGCCCATGCCATAGCCCTGTCCGGCGGCGTTCGTTTGGTCCGTGACATCCTCGAATCCTGCCCGGCCGTCGCCCAGCATATTTCGATACAAACGGTTCTTCGCAGCAGAGGTCTGCGCAGGATTCTCATCTGGAGCCAGACTGCCACCGTCAATGAAATACAGGTCGAGCCATCCATCGCTGTCCGCATCGAGCCATGCGACACCTGCGCCGAATGTCTCAGGGTAGTTGTAGTTCCCCGTTGCACCATTCGTATGACGGAAGCCGATGGCTGATTCGACTGTGGCGTCTGCAAAGCGAAGGGAAGAAGGAACGGCAGCTGGGCTGTTGCATGAAATGCACGCTGCCATCCACAAGGGCCACTCAAGGATATTGCGTCGTCGAAGCAAGTTGTCTGTCTCTCCTGGAGTGGAAACTAACCCCAGGAGAGACATCCTGGGAAGCGAAAGCCGGGACGCGGGTTTTCACTGATCACGGCTGCCGCCGTCGCAAGTTCGTGGGGGACGCTCAGTGGCGCTCTTGTCGATCGCCGGCCGCCGCTTTGACGTGGCTCCAAGTCATGGCTGATACACCGGTGGCGCGAGCATCGGCCGCAGGCTGCAGCCTGGTAGGAAGTGATCCGGGAGTGCCTTTCTCTGAGGCATCCGAACGCCAGCCTCTCGACTCAGAAGCCGTCGACCACGCTTCAGCTCGTGTCCCTGGCATTTCGAATACCTCTCGGACCATGGAGGAAGGTGGCTCGGTGACGCCTCCTAAGGGGCGTCCCGTGCCATCGTCGGCGACATCAATCAGGGTCCCACCTTCGGCAGCATCATAGAGCCGCAGCAGCAGCTTTGTATTTGGCAGTGCCACGGCAGCTGATACAAACTGCACTGTTGTCGACAGGCGAGATCGATCTGAATCTGGCGCGTAGTTGGCGATGAGGTAGGTCTCACCCACGGCAATCGAACCCGCCTCGACTGTCAGCATCACCTCCTCCGTGCCATCGCTCCCAACTCGGGTGATCGTCCATCCTGCTAGATCAATCGATTGATTGCCACGGTTATAGAGTTCGATCCACTCGTCGGCGCTGGAAGCTTCTGATCCCATCCACATGAGTTCAGAGAACACGACAGGTCCGGGATCCTGGGCTTCGACGGCGGCGGGAGGGGCCAAGGAAATGAGAAGTAAGAAAAGGGCAGATAATGCACGCATAGGGTTCTTGCCTCGGGCAAGTGGCGTCGCGTGTGACCGATGGTTTGACTATTCGGTCAACCGACGGCTATCGTCGGCCCTTTCCCATTTGCAATCAGTATGCCGCCATGCTTGTCTCTGTAAGTGTTAATTAATTATCATGCTTATGAAATATGATCTGCATCGGGATCGACTCCAATAGGGGTCAGCTGTGTCACCTCATTGACCCGTAAGATCTCTTGACCCAACTGCCGTGAGCGTCCACCTTCGGGGCGTGCAAGTTCCTGTTCCCCTCGTCTGCTGAGTGTGCAATCCAATGTCCAGTCGCATCCTCGTCGTCGACGACGACCCCTATGTGCGCACGCTGGTCGTCAAGATCCTCGACGAACGAGGCTATCTGACGATCCCAGTCGCTGATGCCTGGCAAGCGATGGACGCATTGCAGCAGCAGGAGATCGATCTCATCATTCTCGATCTACGAATGCCCGGTCCTGTTGACGGGGAGCAACTACTGTTCACCTTGAGAGATCAGGGCAATGATGTTCCAGTCATCGTGTTGTCCGGGTGGGTGGACGAAGAGATCACGAAGCAAGCTCCGGACTGTGTGCACGCAGTCCTCAAGAAACCGATTCGCGTCGATGATTTCGCCCAGACCGTCGCTGACGTGCTGTCCTGACGAGAGTCTACCCACCAAACCGATCTACTTCGCCTACTCGTATTGGCGTGCCATCACGTGACTCAGAACGCGTATCGCCTGTTTTCTGACACCATCATGTGGGTGGCTGGTGATCAATTCAGTCAACACGGGGATGGAGGACTTGTCCTTCACTCTGCCCATCGACTTCACCGCTCGCAGAACGAGCGTGGGCGAGGCGTTGGGCTCACGCACGAGAGCCGCCAGATAGGCGATCTGACGTTCGTGTCGGCGGTCCAACCCACGCACGGAGGGGACAGGAGCAACTCCAATCAAGCCCACGGATGCGATGTTGGAGGCGACGATGGCCCTGCCCACTGGACCACCTTCTGACAAGGGGACGGCACCGAGGGCATCAATCGCGGCGAGACGAACGGTCTCGGTGAGATTGGGATTGATAACAGCACGTCCAAGGGCGTCCGCCGCTTCAACGGAGCTATGTTTCCGCAACATCTGCACAGCCGACAGCCGTAGACGTCCGCTTCGATCGGTGAACTGACCCTCCATGAATGGTACCGGGTTGAGCAAGTCCTTCTTCCCCGCCTCCCAAAGAGCTTCCGTCGCACGCAGGCGGACGAGTGCGTCCCGTTCGAAATCGTCGTCTGCCGCTTCGGCAATGCCCCGAAGTGCGTCTCTATAGCCTGGGTATCGTTGGAACGCGATGGTGCGTAGAGCTCTCACGATCTCAAGGCGAACCTGAACCTCTCGTTCGCTCGTGCGCGCGCGACGCAGGAGCGCCACACTCATCGGCGTGCTGGCGCGGCCAAGGCCTTGGGCTGCCCTCTTGCGTTCCGAGACGTCGCGGGCAGTCTCTAACCTCTGCCCCAATTCACGGATTCCGGATGCCGTCGGCGTTTGGGCCATCGACGGAACCGCCTGCACCAGGATCAGGCTCGCCAGGGCGATTGTTTTAATATGACTTGATACCATATGTCCTCCCTCTGCCTATCGGCAGGCTCGAGGGATATCTACAGTCTGATCATTGGCGGATCTCAGGAAACGTCAACGGCTGGTTCGAGAATCGTCAACTGGCCCGCAGACGCGTCGAGTCGACTGGCGACTCCCATCGGAAGCACGAGGCGATCGGGCATATGGCCATATCCGATGCCGGACAGGACGGGTACGTTCCGATCTCCCATCGCATCGAGGACAATCTCCTCGAGGTCTGGCGAATTGGCCATCTCCTCTGGAACGAAGCATTTGGTGAAAGCTCCGAGAGCGAGGCCCGCGATTGTGTCCAGAATGCCCGCCAACCGGAGTTGGGTAAACATTCTGTCCAGTCTGTAGGGCGCCTCCCAGACATCTTCCACCAGCAGGATCTTGCCCGCGAGATCAGGCTGAAAGGGCGTTCCAAGGAGGCTGCAGAGAAGGGCCAGATTCACCGGAATCAGAGCCCCACTGGCCGTCCCGGACCGAAGGCAGGTAGAGTCAGGGGAAACCATGCCCAACGGACTCGACTGGGTCAGCAGATGCCACAGCGTTCTTGTGGTTCGAGGCGGTGGACTGGATAGTCCGAGATCCGTGTCAGCGAGCGCGCCAGTCAGGCCAACGAGACCACAACGGGCATATAGGGCCAGGTGCAAGCCTGTCGAATCGCTGAAGCCGACCATGGGTTTCGGATTCTGAGCGATCAGGTCATAGTCGAGCAAGTCGAGAATTCGACCCGATCCATAACCGCCACGCATACAGACCAGTGCACGAATCGAGTCGTCAGTAAAAGCATTCATTACTTGTGCTGCACGCTCTGAGTCACGCCCGGCAAGGTAGTGATAGGGCTGTCTCCGGCCTCCATCCAACACCTGAACCTGGTAGCCTTGCCTCTCTATATACGCAATCGCCTTTTCCCCCGTCGCCGGGTCGCCGGGTCTGGAAGGGGAAACAAGAGCAATCGTATCGCCTGGCTGCAGAGCAGGGGGGCGAAGGACGGGGGTCACCGCCGAGCCCTGAGTGCATCGAGGGTTTTCGTCTGCACAGAGCCAAAACCACCATTGCTCATGAAGACAATCGTGTCTCCCGCTTCGACATTTTCTGCAAGTCGTGTCGCAATGGCCGCCGCATCGGGTTCAAACCACGAGAGTTTGCCACACTCAACAAGGCGAAGGGAGAGGCGACTCGGAGAAAATGGTGCATCCTCCCCGGCCCTTTCCGGCCGTGGAACCGGCGCCAGCACCACCGCGTCGGCAGACTGGAAGGAGGCGAGATACCGGTCTTCGAACGTCTTACGTGCATTGCTGGCACTGGCTGGCTCGAATACCGCCCACAAACGACCCTGTGAATGGGCCGCTCGCAATCCAACCAATGTCTGCTCAACGGCAGTCGGGTGATGGGCGAAGTCGTCAATCACCCGTACGCCATCGATGATGCCCAATTCTTCCTGTCGTCGTCGTACGCCACTGAATTGTGCCATGGGCGAGCGCATGTCCTCCACTGGTATCCCAAGCCAGTGGCCAACAGTGACTGCTGCCAGTGCATTGCGAATGTTGTAGGCACCGGGAGCGCCGATTCTCCAGCGACCGAGGCTTGTTTCTCGATGGGTGATCCCAAAGGTCTGACCCCCACTATCCACCTCGACATCGATTGCTCGAAAATCATTGGCATCGTCCAGACCGAAGCGAAGGCAGGGCGCCGGCGCCGCCTGCAGCAACGAATTGACGACCTCGTCGTCGCCACACGCGCAGATGAGTCCGTTACTTGGGACCTGGTTGATCACCTGGCGAAAAGCTCTAACGATCTCATCGAGATCTCGGTAGATATCCGCATGGTCGAATTCAATGTTGTTGATCACCAGGATCTTGGGTCGATAGAACAGAAATTTGGCGATCTTCGCGAAATAGGCGGAGTCGTATTCATCACCTTCCAGGACGAAATGAGGTCCGGTGCTCAGGCGATAGGGCTTCGGTAGATCTCTTGGGAGTCCCGCAACCAGGTAGGAAGGATTGAGACCGACCTGGTCCAGCAGCCATGATGTCATCGCTGTCGTTGTCGTTTTTCCATGCGTTCCCGTGATAACGATCGACTGCCGATCGCGGAGGAAAAGATCCCGCAATGCCTCAGGCAGTGACGTATAAGGCAAACCAAGTTCGAGAACAGCTTCGAGTTCGGCGTTGCCTCGAGAGACAGCATTTCCCACGATGACCAAATCTGGTCGAGGCTCGAGATGGGCTGGATCAAAACCGATTGAGATTTCGATGCCCTCGGCAGCTAGAAACTCACTCATAGGAGGATAAACCGCCGTGTCTGACCCGGTCACCCGATATCCTTGTGCGCGCAGAAGACCGGCCAGGGAACCCATGGCGGTACCACAGGCGGCGATCAGATGGATATGTGCATGTTTCTGCAGTGTCTGCACGAGAAAAGACCGTCATCCAAGGTGAGTCTGGTGGTGCCTCTGATGGTTGTAACTTACATTAAAATCGACAGATACGTCGAGTTGCACCACCCAATCTGGTTCGCATCTGGGCCCCAAGTCTGGACCTCAATTGCCCGAAGCTGGGCCCGAGCTAAACGACTGTGAAAACACTCCCTCTCTATCTTGGCATCATCCTTGTCGTGGCGGCCATCGCTGGCGGCGTGTCAATGCTCTTGCAGCCACCACCACCTCCACCGGCCCCTCTAGAGCCGCCCGTCGACCTGGGGCCGACGCCCGCCGAAATTGCCGAGCAGAAGCGCTTGGCCGCCCGCGAGGTGGAAAAGCAAGACGACGAGGACAGTCGGCGCATTCTCTACGAGCAAGTGTCGCAAACGGCGCCTGAACTTTCTGACGCGTGGCTTGCAGACATGTGCCAGTATGTGCGTACCGAGGAAGAGCTCACTGCCTATTGGGAGGAGATTCTCGAGAAGGGGCGCAAATACGAGGCGGTCTATACAGAGGCAAACGCGGAGGAAGGGGAAGTCCTTTCGGGACTAGCCCAGGTCTACATCTTCGAAGCGCGTGAATTCATCCACACACAGACTCCGGATGCCGACAAACTCCGGCGCAAAGTCCCCAATCTACTGGCTCTGGCTGTGTATCGAGCATGGGCGGCCTCAGTAGATGGCGAACTATCCCGTAAACGCGGACGGAAGAAGAGTGTCGCCGACATGCTTCTGGCCGTAGGACAGCCGGTTGAATCGGAGACCGCCATTGTCGAAGCGGCGCAGAAGGAAGCGATCATCCCCGATGAAACCAAGTCTTCCTATCTGATCGAGGCCCTCGCTGGCATAGATCTCCAGGTGGAACTGGCGGAGGTTGAGGGGGAGGATCCGCGAGACTTCATGGAGCAGCGAATACGGCTGCACGAAGTGGCCCTCGTTGAAGGTTTCACCTTCATCGGACGAAAGGTGCAGGAAGCCAGAGAGAGATACAGTCAAAACACGTCGAGTGCGGCGCCGGCAACTGTAGCCATTGGACGGTGGAATGCCATGCTCAACGAACGACTGCTATCGCTTGGCAAGATTTATATCGATGCTGCATTGGCCGAGACAACCTATCGTGGCCGTCAGCAGAAATACGCAGATCTTGGGTTCGATGCTCTGGCCATGGTCTTCCAGCGTAGCAAGACGAGGGCGGCCATCACGGTTCTGCGCGAGGCGAACAAAATCCAACGATACAACCTGTGGCAGATGGGACGCGCTTCCTGGCGGCAGGCGCAGCTGGCAGTCAAGTCAGGCAAGAAAGAAGAAGCGGACGATCATTTCTTTACGGCCAAACAGCGTTACCTGCAGACGCTTTCACGTCTGGAACGCAGCAAGCAGCATGTGGTCCTCGAAGAATTCAATCGCCTGCAGGCGGAAATAACATCTTGGGCACAGACCAAGGCAGAAGTGGCAGAGGGTTAGACAACCTTGATGGACACGAGCGGTCTGCACGTGGCCGCAGCTTTGGCAAACTGGAATGGCGCTCGTTACCTCGAACGCTGCCTGACCGCACTACGCCAACAGACCCACAGGTTGGAGAAGATCGTCGTTGTCGACAACGGCTCCACGGACGGCTCGGACCTTTGGCTTGAGTCGCAGCCGGATGTCACCCTCATCCGCCACGCCCACAACACCGGATACTGTCACGGCTACAATCGTGCGATTGAGGCCACAGATACTCCCTTTGTACTGACGCTGAACACAGACGCCTTTTTGGAAGAGCACTTCGTCCGAGCTTGCCTCGAAACCGTTGTTGGCGCCCCACGTTGCGCGGCGGCGACGGGCCTTTTCTGGGAAGA
>Ga0233434_1002277_pt1 | contig 17130 bp, 18 predicted proteins | sample SI_122_August201_4_FD_182738 | JGI IMG/M metagenome (GOLD analysis project Ga0233434, IMG submission 182738) | Seawater microbial communities from Saanich Inlet, British Columbia, Canada - SI_122_August2016_120_MG | ecosystem: Environmental > Aquatic > Marine > Inlet | place: Canada: British... | reverse complement strand
CTATGCCCAGAATAATGCAGATCGTATAAGTCAGAAAAAAACTGGTGACGCCCAACGATGCAGACACCGGCAACTTTTCCTTAATCAGTTCAAGAACGGATTTGTTGCGATAAAACGAGTTGCCGAATTTAAGAACCAGAAACCCCTCCCAATTATCATAGTCGAAAAAACTTTCCATTAAGGGCGTGGTTTTATTTTTTGGTGAATACCACAAAAAAGTGCGTAGATATCGTTCCCAGAGTGGTCGGTCGAGATGGTAAATCTTTTTTAAAGCTTCCATATGTTTCGGGTCTATCTCGCCGAATTTTTTTCCGGGGCCTGTCATGGCTCCACCGCCTGCCTCGGTCAAGGTGCTCCCGTGGCCCCTTAATAGAGATTTCATCTGGTCTATAGGACCTCCCGGAACGAATTGTGTGGCGATGAAGGTGATGGTGACGATCCCTATCAGGGTGGGGAGCATCAATAAAAGCCGACGTATGATGTAAGCGGTCATAGAACTATTCGGGAGAATGACTGTGTTTTATTGGAGAGACTTTCCTTGTGATCTTGCGTCCTTCAGCTTCTGAACTTTTTGTTCATCCCACCACCACCACTCAAGGAGGTTGTTAGCAATATTACTTTGCGATGGATTAATTTTCGGGCGGCTGAACTTGTTCCAATAGACCGCCCGATCATAAGCAATATACCAGTGTGGAACGACATAAAACTGGTGTGTGAGAATCCGATCAAGTGCATGAATCTGGACGATTAAATTTTTACGGGTTTTAGCTTTGATGATTCCCTCAATCAACTCATCCAGAGCAGGGTTTTTAATGCCCGCATAATTTCGGGTTCCAGAAGTGTCGGCAGCCTCGCTTCCCCACATATAGCGTTGTTCATTTCCCGGTGATCGACTCTGGGGATAGTTAGCCACGATCATGCCAAATTTGAAATTGCGTAGACGTTCTTCATATTCGGCGACTTGCACGACTTTGATGTCTAATTGCACGCCGATCTTTTTCAAATTGTTTTTATAAGGTTCTGCTATGCGCTGAAACCCGGGTCCTGCGAGAAGAAGTTCAAACTGTAATCGCTGGCTCCCTTTTGTGCGAATGCCATCCGCACCGATTTTCCATCCGGCGGAATCGAGTAACGCGTTGGCTGTCTGAGTGTTTCTGGTGGCCGACTGGCCTTGTCCCGGTGCGCCCACTGGCTTGCTGATTGCTGTTTTGGGGACATAGTTTTTATGTATTTCCCGTAGCTTGACAAGAAGGTTTTTGACCTCACCTTGAGGAATTCCCTGAGCTTTCATTTCGGGATTGTTATCGAAATAACATTCGTTTCGGGTGTATTGTCCATAGAATAGATTTTTATTGCTCCATTCAAAGTCAAAGGCCATAGAGATGGCGGCCCGAACTTTGCGTGACTGAAAAAAATCATTCCGCATATTCATGGCAAATCCCTGCATGCCAGCAACTCGGGTGTGTGGAAACTCGCCGCGAATGTAGTAGCCCTTTTTGACAAAATCACCTTTATAGTCCAAAGCCCAGTCGCGCGAACTGTTGATCAACTGCATATCGAACTCGCCGCCCTTGAAGGCTTCGCGCTGGGCTACTGGGTCTAGGTAAATTTTGTAAGTGACTCGATCAAAATTATAGCGTCCACGATTGATAGGGATATCCTTGCCCCACCAATTGGGATTGCGCTTGAACGTGATGTATTTGCCGTACTCGTATTTCTCGACCGTGTAGGGTCCACTGGCGACAGCAATTTCATCAAAGTCTGCGCCGAAGGACTTCCCTTTCGCGCCATAAACATGCTGCGGGAAAATCAGCATCTGCCCTGTTATCAAAGGGAGTTCCTGATTGTATACGGCGAAATGGTAGCGAACAGTATGTGCATCAATTTTTTCAATGGACTTGATGTCCTTGAAATACTCTTTATAAATGGGGTGGTACTCTGGATCTTTAATGAGGTTGAATGAGAAAATAAAATCATCGGCTGTCAATGGATGCCCATCCGAAAACTTCGCCTGTTTGTAGATATGATAGGTCATGGAAAGACGATCTTCAGCGAGTTCGACCTTTTCTGCCAGATTGCCGTATTGCGAAAAAGGTTCGCCATCGTCGGCGGAACTGTCCATCGGAGTTTGAAACACCAATTGCCCGATACCCGGTGCGGTCACTCCTTTGAGAGAGGCTGGGTTCAGCTTGGTGAACGCACCAAAATCCGACAACACCAGGTTGCCACCTTTTGGGGCGTTGGGGTTGGCGTATTCATAGCTCTGACCCAGTTTGTATTTCAGGTCCTGAGGGCCATATAATGAAAGTCCGTGCTGAGGGGTTGCCCAGGCTGTCTGAGCCAGTGTCAGCAATAGAATAAATAGTGAAAGAGTTTTTGTCATGATATTGATATATAGAGACATTAATGAAGTATTTAAATTTTCTTATATTAACATTCCTGTGGCTTCAAGGGGAAACAGCTTTATCGATATGAAAGCCTATTGAAATGTCTGCACGCTATTTAAAATTAAGCCGATCTGAACTTGAGTCGAGAGCTCAGCAGGCCTATGAGATCTATCGGGAATGCCGGGTATGTCCGCATGCCTGCGGGGTGGACCGCACTCAAGGGCAAACCGGGTATTGCGGTCAAACGGATCTTTTAAGAGTTTCATCCAGCGTCCGACATTTTGGCGAGGAGCCACCTCTGGTAGGGACGGGTGGGGTGGGCAATTTATTTGTCACGGCGTGCAATATGCGCTGTGATTATTGCCAGAACTTTCAAATTTCTCAAGATTGGTGGTCTGCGACCGAGGCAATGAGTGCGGAAGAATCTTGGCAGGCTGCCGCTCAACAAATGCTAAGCTTGCAGGAAGAGGGGGTGCATTTTATAGGCTGGGTTTCTCCTTCTCATGTTGTTCCGGGACTTTTAAAAAGTTTGTCAATTGCCCGTGAAATGGGTCTGGAAACCCCCATTATTTATAACACCAACGCTTATGATGCTCTGGCTACGTTAAAGCTTCTGGATGGGGTGGTAGATGTTTACCTGCCAGATTTGAAATATGCCGATGCCGCCACGGCTAAGGGAATTTCGCATATTCATGAATATCCGGAATTTTCCCGTCAAGCGGTGTTGGAAATGTATCGGCAGGTCGGTTCTTTGAGTTTGCGGGAGGATGGGCTGGCTGAGAGCGGGTTATTGGTTCGACATCTCTTGTTGCCCGAAGATCTAGCGGGAACCTGGGAGACGCTGTGTTTTATCGCCCTTGAGCTGTCTCCGAGCGTGTCTTTGAGCCTGATGAGCCAGTACCGCCCGGTCCATAAAGCCCTCCTCGCCGGAGGGGCAAATTTTCATCTTTCCTCAAAACCTTCTGATTTGGGTTCGAACTTTTCCGATGAGCCTCTGCTGAACCGAGAGATTACCTCAGAGGAATATGAAAGCGCCATCTCCATGGCTCGGGAACTGGGATTTGAGAGTTTATATCTTCAATCCATGGAAAGGGCTGTGCATAATTTGCCGGATTTTGACAATACGGAAAACCCCTTTCCTCTAGATCGCACCCATAATCAGGGAAATGCCAAAGCTGGACAACTTTAAGGGTAAGAGCTTCCTTGTTCTGGAACCCTTTATTTGTTAATCTTTATCTTTGACCGATCCCTACAGGAATGCAAAATTATGATATCGAGAAAAACACGGAAAATACGTATTGGGAAACTTGAGATTGGTGGCGATGCTCCCATTGCGGTCCAAAGCATGGCGGCGACTCAAACCCAGAATCTGGAAGCTACGGCCCGACAGATAGAGGTTCTGGAAGCGGCTCATGCTGATGTCATTCGTATTGCCGTAGATAATGAAAAGGATGTGGAGGCTCTTAAAACTTTGCGTCAACAGTTCCCCGAAAGTGTGTGGTCGGTGGACCTCCAGGAAAACTACAGGCTGGCACCCATCGTTGCGCCTTTTGTGGATAAGATTCGCTACAACCCAGGACATTTGTTCCACTTGGAAAAAGAAAAGACCATTCGTGAAAAAGTGGAATTCATTGTCAACGCGGCGAAAGAAAACGATTGTGCTATTCGTATCGGTGTTAATTGTGGCTCAGTGGATCCTGACTATAAGGAAAAGTATAAAGATGATTCGATAGAGGCCATGGTCCGTTCTGCAGTCGACCATTGCCAGATGCTCGATGAGATGGGTTTTGAGAATTATTGTGTTTCACTCAAGGACTCTGAATCTCAAAAGGTGATTGATGCTAATCGGAGATTCTCTCAGGAGCGTCCTGATGTTCCTATACATCTGGGAGTGACCGAAGCAGGGCTACCCCCTGAAGGCATCATTAAAACCCGCATTGCTTTTGAACAATTGATTTCAGCAGGGATTGGCGATACGATTCGCGTTTCGCTGACTTTGCCCAACGATGATAAAGGCCAGGAAATTGATGTGGGTCGAGAAATTCTGAGCGATATCGCGGAAGGTCGTTTCCGGTCTGTCCCTGAGAATTTTCTTGAAGGACTGAATATCATCGCTTGTCCAAGTTGTTCCCGTGTAGAGAATGACAAGTTTGTCGATCTGGCTCAGGATGTGCGGAAAATGACAGAGTACGCCGAGAAGTATAAGTTGACCATTGCGGTGATGGGGTGCCGGGTGAACGGTCCGGGAGAAACCGATGATGCGGACTTGGGGATGTGGTGCGGACCCACACGCGTGAATCTGAAAAAGGGAACAGAAACACTGGGTTCATATTCCTATGATGAGATATTGGGTCAGTTGAAAAAAGAAATCGACCAGATGATTCTGGATAAATTTCCAACAGCCATAGAGGCAACTGGAAAATAATTTGTTAAGAAATATATCTTCTTAAGATTAGCCTGCTCAGTAACTTCTTGGCAGGGTAGAAAAATAACAATGGCGTATTTAGTCGAAATAATTCTTGGCTAGCCAGCGAAAGCCATTACTCGCTGGCCCCACGCCCAGTGGAAAGGTTTGAAAATGCAATTTGATGTTGAAGAACTAGAAGGCTTGAAGAGAAAGATCAATATCACCATACCGGAAGATGTTGTGTCGAAGAGAGTGGAAGATGCTTATAAAGTTTTGAACAAAAAGGTCAATATTCCGGGATTTCGGCCGGGAAAGATTCCTCAAAAAATACTTGAGAAACAGGTTCCCATGCAGTCTTTCACGGAGATGTTTCAAGAGTTGATGCAGGAATATTATGAGCAGGCTCTTCAGAAAACTGGCCTCAGGCCCACGGGTCAGCCCGAAATTGACCACTCGGGGATGCAGGATATTAAACGCGATGAGCCTTTGAAGTTTGCCGTGATTCTGGATATTAAACCGGAACTAAATGTGAAGGACTATAAAGGGCTTAAATTTAAAAAGAAGGAAGCGGTTGTTAAGGAAGAGGATATTGAAGAAACTTTAGTCAAGGTTCTCAGCCGCCAGGGTTCGTTGGAAGATATGCCTGCAGGTTATGCGGTTAAGGATGGGGACATTTTGACTTTGGATTTTGAAGGCAAGATGAATGGGCAACCGCTGGAAAATGGTAACGCAAGTGATTATGAAATGCGGGTGGGTGAAAAGAAAATGATTCCTGGTTTCGAAGATCAGTTGATCGGACATGTTCAGGATGAGGACTTTGAAGTATCAGCTGTTCTGCCTGCTGACTGGAACCAGAAAATGCGCCGGATCAGTTTTCCTATTCCGGGGGCTCCCGATGAAAAGCAGGAAGATGATAGGGCTATCTTTAACGTAAAGATAAAAAAAATAAGAACACTACACCTGCCAGAATTGACCGATGAGATTGCTCAGCGGGAAGGGTTTGATACTGTCTCTGATCTTCGTCGAGCTATCAAGATTGATCTGCAAAACCTTAAAGAGCAGGAAGAGGAGTTGAGGATTAAAGAGGATATTTTCAACATGCTGGTCAAAGATGCTGAGATAGATCCGCCGGAATCGGTGATAGAGCGGGAATTGAAATTCATGATAGAAGGCATGAAGTTTCAAATCGCGCAGTCAGGCATGAAGCCAGAGGACTCAGGGTTTGAGCCTGAAAAAGCGATGAAGGAATGGAGGGAGAAGGCGCTCTTTAATACCAAGGGGTATATGATGCTTGAATCCATCGCCAGTGCAGAAAATATTCATTTGACCCAGCAGGACATGGAAGGCGAATATGAACTGCTGGCTAAACAGACCAAACAGAAGGTGGAAGAAGTTCAGAAACGGATTATGTCCAACCCTGATTCATTGGGCCAGACAACGATCAAGTTATTGGGGCAAAAAACCATGAACTTTATCTTCTCAAACTGCGAGATTGAGTTTTATAAAGAGGGCGAAGAGCCGAAAAAAGAAAAGGAAGCTGAAACCCAATGAAATATGTGAAAGTTATGAGTGAGGAAGATCTTCCTATTGGCAAGTCTGCGATCATATCGGCAGGCGAGGATGAGATTGCCCTCTTTAACTATAAGGGAAAATATTATGCGGTTGCCAACAAGTGCCCGCATAGAGGTGCGCCTTTAGGAGAAGGGCGTATTGAAGAAGGTATTGTGATTTGTCCGAATCATGAATGGCGTTTTAAACTGGAAAACGGGGCAAATATGCAAAATCCAGAACTGTTCATCCCGACTTATCCGGTTAAAGTCAAAAACGAAAATATATATATTGGATTGGAAGGGGAGAGCGGCAATATTGCTTACGGTAAAAAAGCCTCCACCTTACCATCGAGCCTCAAGTTCAGTGTCCCTACGATTCAGCAACCGCGCAACCCAGAAGAAGAACTGGATTAGTTCCCCTCAAAAATTTTATTCCCCGGCACTGGGTAATTCAATTGCAAAACAGGTTCCTTGATCCGGGTTAAGTTTTGTTTTTGTAAGGCGTTCATTTTTAAACTCTAAATTCTAACTGAATTCCCAGTTGAAGAGTTTTTCAACCTGTTGGATTGTCATCTTCGATTTCAACCCATTTAGGATCGCCGTGGGCCTTATAGTTTTCTGTACCACAGAAGGTTCCTTCGTGATAAATATTAACCTTAAATTTTCCGCCGCCATACTTTTCGGTGATATAAGGAACGGGATCTTCTATTTCGATGAGGTCCGGGGTTTTATATTTCCCGATCAGCTTGAACTCCATCCCCATTCCTGAAGGGAGCAAAACAAAAAATTTAAGGTTGGTTTCAGCTAGAATTCTTTTGAAATCATCTTCGCAATCATCTCGGGTATAATTGGGGCCTACTTTTTGCCGGGCTCGACGCTTTAGGTGATCTTCCATGAGATTATAAAACCACCAGTTCTTTTGTTTACGAGTGTCATGAAGAAACGGGTATTCTACAAACCCGTGTTTATTGATAAATGGTTTTTTTGCCATCAGCTACTCCTTTTAGTTATCGAGATAATTATATTCGTTTGCCTAGTGTCTGACAAGAGATTGAAAATATAAATTATTTGGAAATAGTATGAACAAAATTTACCGCAAGAACTATTGGTCTGTGGGATTTCAGTCTCGGCTCTATGACCGACTGTCGCCGGAGTCCTATTTTGAATCGATGCGAAAGCTGGTTGCCACTATTCCGGATAAAAAATCTCTGCGCCTGCTGGATGCGGGTTGTGGTTCTGGCCTTCTTTTACGTTTTCTTACAGGGCGCATCCGGGAAGGCATGGTTTATACCGGGGTGGATTATCTGAAAACGGGCGTGGAGCAAACTCTACTTCGAGCGCAAGAACTGGGTATTGCTGATCAAGTTTCCTGTTTTAAGTCAGATTTAACGGCATCTATTCCGCTGACTGGAGAAAAATTTGATGTTGTTGTCGGGCATTTTTCCCTATACACCCTTACGTCTGATGAAATAAGGCAGGAGGCTTTGGCAAATATAAAGACAGTTATGAAGCCGGGAGGGGTGCTTATTCTGGCTAATCCCTCAGCCGTTTATGATGCAGACTCAATTATTGACGAGAGTGTTCGGCTAGTAAAAAATCGCCATGGAGTTTTTGCGAGTCTTTTTAAGCAGACTCTTATTTATCCTTTAACCAAGGCTATAGGGCTTCGGTTCATTCAAAAACAACTCAGAGCGGGGGAGTGGAAGGCATATACGCGTGAAGAGTTTTCTCAGGAAATTGAAAGGGCGGGTTTCGTGGTTCAACATATAGAGGAAGTTTATGTCGGAAGTGCCTTTTTAGCAGTGGCTAGACTGTGAAATCTTAACAGTGGAAGTTGTTTTTACGGTTGTCACGTAGGTGGCGGGACAATCAAGGAATAGGGTGTCTTAGAGCAAAAAATTCTTTAAAAACAATAAGTTTGCCTTGTATTTAGGCCTGTGTTAAAGATAATTCTATCTATAGGTGCTAAATTAGGAAGAAGTATATCTCAAGACTTCTATAAGTTTTATATGAATTATGACATTAATATATTAATTGTCGAAGATCTTTTGACGACCCGATTGTTCCTACGTCGGACTCTGAAAAAACTGGGTTACACGAACGTGGTTTTGAGTCCTGATGGTGAGGAGGCGTTAGAAGAGCTTGGGCGCAAGTCTTTTGATCTCATTATTTCTGACTGGCATATGCCCAAGATGGATGGTCTTGATTTTTTTTAAGGCTCTGAGTAAAAACCGCAAATGGAATGGTATCCCCTTCTTACTGATCACTGCTGAAAAAGAGCGCGATAAAGTTATTGAGGCCGTGCAGGCAGGTATTAAAGAAAACCTGGTAAAACCTGTTGATCCTGAAAAATTGAGCGACAAAATTAAACAAGTGGTTTTTAGGGGCGTGGCCTGAAAAGTCCACCAACGCCCCCTGCTAAAACCATATCCTTCCTGCTTTTTATAATCCCGCAGCCTTTTTGATGGCTTTGGCTTTATCTGTTTTTTCCCAAGTGAAGGAACTTTCTTTTCTGCCAAAATGTCCGTATGCCGCAGTTGCCAGATAACGAGGTTTCATGAGATCCAGTGTTTTAACAATGCCCGCAGGCTTGAGGTTGAAATGGGATCGCACCAGGTCTTCCAGAATATCCGGGTTAACATTGTTGGTTCCAAAAGTATCTACACAAATTGAAACCGGGTCTGCAACTCCAATAGCGTAGGCAAGCTGAACTTCGCAACGATGAGCTACTTTGGCTGCAACCAGGTTTTTGGCGATATACCGAGCCATATAAGCGGCGGAACGATCGACCTTGGACGGATCTTTTCCAGAAAAGGCACCACCACCATGCCGGGCGAATCCGCCATAGGTATCGACAATGATTTTTCTTCCTGTTAATCCACAATCGCCGTGCGGGCCGCCAATGACAAAGCGTCCTGTTGGGTTTATATGGATTTTCATTTTTTTATGTTGCAGTCTTTTTGGAATGACCTTTTGTATAACGAGTTCTGTTATTTCTGCTCGTAATTGCTTGTTGGAGACACCGGGGTCATGTTGAGTAGAAATGACGACGGTTTCAATGCTGACGGGTTTGTTGTTTTCATATCTTACAGAGACTTGGGATTTGCTGTCAGGTCGTAAGTAGGGGAGGGTGCCCTTTTTTCTTAACTCTGCAAGCTTGCGCACCAGTTTATGGGCATACATTATGGGTGCTGGCATTAATTCTGGAGTTTCGTCGCTGGCATAGCCGAACATCATTCCCTGATCGCCAGCACCTTGCTCGCGTTTGTCATCGTCAACTCCCTTAGCAATGTCACGGGATTGTTCATCTAATGCGACCATTACGCCGCAGGTTTCAAAGTCAAAACCCATGTCGGAGTGAGAGAATCCGATATTTTTGATCGTATTTCTGACAATTTTAGGGATATCTACATAACATTCGGTAGAGATTTCTCCTGCAATTACAGCGAAGCCGGTAGTGATCATCGTTTCACAAGCAACTCTTGCTTTGGAATCTTTCTCTAGAATTGCGTCCAGAATGGAATCGGAAACTTGGTCCGCTATTTTATCAGGGTGTCCTTCGGACACAGATTCAGAGGTGAATAAATAATTTCCTGGATTCATTAAAAATTTCCTTTTGTTGAAAGGTTTAAATTAAACAAATAGTTTATTTATAATTTTAGTAATTTTAATTTGGATTGGACTTTTCTTCAAAACTGAGGTCGCGGTCAAAATCTTCAGGGAATCGAACCCTCATGGCATTGGTGATATAAGATGCTATTTCATTGGGGCAACTCATCTGCAAAACATCATCGGCTAATTGACGTGCTTCTTCAAGCCGAATGGTGCGAATAACTTTTTTTACTTTTGGAACAGCATGGGGTTCCATGCTCAAGTCATCAATTTTTCCCAGGCCCAATAAAAGCATGGTTGCCATGGGGTCTCCCCCGAGTTCTCCGCAAATGGAAACTTTTTTACCTGCCTTTTCAGCAGATTGCATGATGTTTTTCAAAGACCTTAGCACTGATGGATGAAAGGGTTGATACAGGTGCGCAACGCTCTCATTGACTCTGTCTACTGCTAGAAGATACTGGATTAAGTCGTTGGTGCCAATGCTGACGAAATCCACCTCATTGAGAATATGGTCGATGCAGATGGCTGCTGCCGGGGTTTCTATCATGGCACCAACTTCGATTTCTTCATTAAAAGGAATCTGCTCTTTGCGCAAATGGTTTTTTGCGTCTTCCAGCATTTTGTTAGCCTGAATAATTTCTGTTGCTGAAGAGATCATGGGGTAAAGAATTTTCACATTTCCATAGAAGCTCGCTCTCAATATACCTTTCAACTGGTCTGCCATTAACTGAGGTTTGGCCAGAGACAAGCGAATACCTCTTAAGCCGAGGGCGGGATTGACTTCGTCATCATTTCTGACATCACCAAACTGTTTGTCCATTCCAATATCCAAGGTGCGAATGACAACGGGCCGGGTATCCATTTCTTGAACAACTTGCTTGAAATTTTCATAGAGCTCTCTTTCTCCCGGCAAGGACGTTGCCGCCAAATAAAGGAACTCTGTTCGGTAAAGTCCTACTCCTTCGACTCCAAATTTATGGAGAGTTTTGACTTCCTGATTGGATTCAATATTAGCCAGTAGCTTGATTTGATGCCCGTCGAGGGTTTCCGCCTGCTGATGTATATTGCTTAATAATCTTTCCTCGTATTTGCGATAGTTCGCCTGCTTTTTTTCATACTGTTTCAACGTTTCGCTGGATGGATTTATGATGATCTCGCCATCAATGCCATCCACAATGATTTGATCTCCTGAATTGATTTTTGAGGTGAGGGCTTTAACTCCAGTGATAGCAGGGATGCCCAGCGCGGCGGCAAATATGCCAACATGCGATGTTTTTCCTCCCGCCTCGGTGACCAAACCTTTGACGAAGTTTTTGGGCATCATGATGGTGTCTGAGGGGCTCAGGGAATGCGTTGCAATGATTACCGGTTCATGAATCTCAGAGAGGGATTCCTGGGAATGGCCGATGAGGTTTTTTAGGATGGTATGAACCAGAAGCTCGAGGTCATCCTTCTTGCCCTTCAGGTAGTCATCGTTAATATTGTCAAACAGTTTTAAAAAATTGTTTAAAGTTTCGGTGAGGGCCCATTCTGCATTGGCTTTATGCGCTCTAATGTTGTCGATGGTATCGTTAACCAGGATTTCATCATCCAGAAGCAGGCTGTAGGTGTCTAAAATAACTGCATATTTGTCGGCAATTTTTTCAGCACGATTTTTTATCTCCGTCATTTGGAGCTTGGTTTTTTCAATGGCCTGACGAAAGCGCTCGACCTCTTTCTCTGCCTCGGATTCACTGACCTGATGCTTGATGATGCAGAACTTGGTCGAGTCAAGCAGATATGCTTTTCCGATTACAACCCCTTTTGATACAGCAATACCTTTCATGGGCAATTAAATAAACTTAGAGTCTTCTTCCAGAAGAAGTGAGTAGATTTGATCTGCGTCTTGCAATTTTAGAATGCCATCGCGCAAATTCTGGTTTTTAAAAATCCTTGATATGCGGGCCAGTGCTTTCAAATGTTGTCCTGTAGAATTTGAGGGAGCTATAACCATGCATACAAAATGAACGGGCTTTTGGTCAAGGGCCTCAAAGTCCACCCCATTTAATGAGCGTGCGAAGACCGTAACGATCTGGGAAAGCTCAGCAGATTTTCCGTGCGGGATGGCTACATTTTCACCAATCCCCGTGCTACCCAGTTTTTCCCTCTCTATTAAGGTATCGAGTAAGGCCTCTTTGTCTTTGATCAAACCCTGACTTTGCAGGAAATCGGTTATTTCACGTAGGACTTCTCCCTTATTGGTTCCGACCAGGTCGGCAATAATGGAGTCCTTTTTTAGGATATCGTCAATTTTCATTTTAATGGGAACGGATTATGGATAAGTTGGTTTCAGTCCAGACTTTTTTCTTTGGACTGCGAGCCTTTTTTATGTCTAAGTGCCTGGGCTTTTTCTTTGTGTTTTCTCAATTGTTTTTCAATCTTTATTAGAGCATTGTCCATCGAAGCATAGAGGTCATCGGTTTCCTCTGTGCTGTGCACAGAAAATCCCTTTGTTTTTACAGTGACTTCCGCAAAATGTCGGTGTTTCTCTACAGACAGTGCCACGTGAACATCTGCTTCTTCGCCCAGATCATGGATGGTCTTATCCATTTTGCTATTTAGATGCTCTCGGATTCCATCCGTGATTTCAATATTGCGTCCAGCTACAGTTAGTTTCATTGATCTCTCCTAAAAAATGTCAACAACGCATTGTGATTAAAGCACGCTAAAAGGTGCATAAGTTACTAGAAGACAGAGAACATTAAAACAGTTTTTTTCTCTTGCTCGCAGGTGGAATATTTAGTTCTTTTCGGTATTTGGTGATTGTCCTTCTTGCTATCTTAGCATTTTTCATCATTAAAGCTTCCACCATCTGGTCATCGGTTAAGGGACTATTCCTATCTTCCTCTTTGATGATTTCTTTGATCATATTTTTCACACGGATGGAGGACATGGAATTTCCCAAATAGGACTTGATGCCGCTATGGAAAAAGAATTTCAACTCGAACACCCCCTGTGGTGTATCGATGTACTTGTTGGTGGTGATTCTGCTTACTGTCGATTCGTGCATTTCGATATCTTTGGCCACATCTTTCAGCACCATGGGTTGTAAGTAGGACAAGCCGTCATCGAGAAAATCTTTTTGCAGTTTTACGATACTTTTCCCGACTTTGTAGATCGTTTGCCTTCTCTGATCGATACTTTTAATGAGCCATAAAGCAGACCGGTATTTATCTTCCAGATATTCCTTTGTTTGCCCTTCTTTAGTGGTCTTTAACAAGTTGTGGTAATAGGAGCTGATTTGCAGGTTTGGAACCCCTTCATCGTTTAAGAGCACGTCATAACCTTTATCTGTTTTGACCACCACAAGGTCGGGAACCACATAGTCGATCCCTTCGGAACTGAATAAAAGCCCCGGTTTGGGACAAAAGCCTTTGATAATTTCCAATGCCTCTAAAACTTCATCTAAACTAACTTTTAATTCAGAGGCAACCTTTTGCAGGTATCTGTCTTCCAGGCGCTCGAGATAGTTTTCAATGAGTACTTCTACAAGGGGGTTTTTGTCTGAAAGCGCCTGCGCCTGAAGCATCAGGCATTCTTTCAGAGACCGGGAGGCAACACCGGTGGGTTCAAAGCCCTGTATGGTTTTTAGGACCCTCAGTACATTTTCTTCATCAGACTGGCTGATGTTAATGATTTCCTGCAGATCGGCACAAAGGTACCCGTCATTTTGAATGTTTCCGATAATGCAGGAGCCGATAAATTTGTCTGTTTCAGAGTCGACAGTCATATCCAGTTGCCACATAAGGTGGTCTGCCAAAGTAGCCTCTATTTTGTAGGTGGCTTCTATAGAGGGTTTTTCGGCGTAACTTTCGATCGACATGCCTCGATCAATATTGTCTTGGAAATAACTATCCCAGTCGATTTCCTGGTCTTGGGGGGTGGTATCTTGTTCTGCCTCGGAGGTAGGTTCTTCTTTTGGACCTGACTCTTCCTGGTTGCTGTCCTGTTCATTTTCCTCTTCGAGTAATTCTTCCAGAACAGGGTTGTCTATCATTTCTTGCCTTACCAACTGGGCGAGCTCCAAGCGTGCCAATGGCAGGAGCTTGATGGCCTGTTGAAGCATGGGCGTCATGACCAGCTTCTGGCTCATCTTCAGATTCAAATTCATTTTCATTTCCATGGCCATATATACTTACTCCCGGCTTAAAACGAAAACTGGTTGCCCAGATAAATTTGTTTCACTTTTTCATCCTGAGCGACATCCATCGGTTTGCCTGACGCGATGATTTGTCCATCGTTGATAATGTAGGCACGGTCGGTAATGCTTAAAGTTTCCCGTACATTATGATCGGTGATTAAAACTCCGATGCCCTTCTTTTTCAAATGCGATATTATGGACTGAATATCAGCCACCGCAATTGGATCGATGCCTGCAAAAGGCTCGTCCAGGAGAACAAACACTGGAGATGTTGCCAAAGCCCTGCTGATTTCCACTCGCCTACGTTCTCCTCCAGAAAGTGAATAAGCTTTCGAGTCTTTTATATGGAGAATGTTGAGCTCTCGGAGAAGCGCACGGGCCTTTTTTTTGCGATCAAAACTTGTAAGCTTCTGAGATTCCAGCACCGCGATGATATTGTCTTCCACTGACAACTTCCTAAAGACCGAAGGCTCCTGCGGCAAATAACTCACTCCTTTTTTGGCGCGTTGATGCATAGGAAAGTGAGTAACATCTTCATCATTTAATAAAACTTTACCTTCATCAGGGCGAGTTAGCCCTACGACCATATAGAAAGTGGTGGTTTTGCCAGCACCGTTTGGCCCCAAGAGGCCGACAATCTCACCTTGATTGACTTCAATGCTAACCTTTTTGACTACTTTTCGAGTCCGGTATGACTTGACAAGGTTTTCAGTTCTTAGGCCAGCCACTTTTTATTCGGGGAAGGAAGGTTGATTTTTATTGGTCAGCTTAGACTTTTTTTTTTCAGGTTTTTTTTCTTCCTTATCTTTTGGGTACATTTTCATCCGCACTCTTTCATTGACCACAAATCGATCTTTTTCCAAAAGAAAAATCATTTCCCGACCTTCGATCATACTATCCTCTTCCCATGCGGTAGCTTTGGGAGTACCTGTTAAAATAATTTTTTGCAACTTGTCTATATAGACGGCTTTGTCGCCAGTAGCTTTTTTTAATCCTCGGGTAATAATGACATTGCCGATAGCTACAATCTCATCCGTCTCTTTTGTGTCTTCGGAATTGTAGACCTCCAGAATGTCAGAAACGATTTTCAAATCACCCTTGTAGCTGATCACGTTTCCGGAAAAAATAATTTTTACGCCGCCGTTTTCAGATCGCATTCGGTCAGAGGTGATTTCTAGAGGTTCTTTATCTGGCTTGGGTTCTTGTGATTTTTCAGTTTGAGCCATGGACGGTACAGCCATCAACGCCCAAGCGATAAAAATGATAAATACTGATCTGAGTTTTTTATCTTTCATGTTGTTCATACGTTTTCAGTTGCTTTTTTTGGGAGCGATGCTCAACCGTTGTTTCAATCCTTCGGCAGGGCCGACAAGTTTGACATTGCCATTCAAGCTCACATCTTCAGTTGTTTTTTTATAAACTCCAGAGTCAGCAGAAATGACGTATTGTTTGCTCCCGCCTTTATGGAGGGTCATTTCTACATTCTTCAATGTAGTTAAATTTTTCCGGTTATCGACTTGCGCCAAATCAGCTTTGAGTTCCCACTCCTTGACCCCTTTATTTTCGTGGGTAATCATGAAATTCTCAATTTCGACATCGACACCATCCTCCATCACCTTAAGTTTTACATTTCCAATGTTAATAGAAGTATCCAGGTTTTTGAGGAAGTAGAAGCCAGCCAGCCCAATGACACTGAAGGCCACTAATAATAAAACTCTCCTGACCGTGTTAATCATTTAAATGTTTATTTTTTAACACATTAAAAGTATATGCAAATGGCATACCATATGCCCAATGATTGCATAGGAGGCTCTTAAAGTAAAGTGAAAATAGGGAGGGTTCTTGGTTCGGGGAAAAACGTATTGAAGGTGAATTCACGTTCGGAGTCACTGACAATTTCTATGTTAATTTCTATTCTATCTTGAATGTTAAGGATAAGGTTTTCAGGGTTTTTGGGTGAACGTAGTTTTTCTGCCCATTCAATGATGGTGACCCCTTGATTGAATAAAATTTCCTCAAGGCCTAGTGAATATATTTCTTCCAGGCTGTCGATTCGGTATAAATCGATATGGTAAATCGGTAGTTTACCCGGATACTCGTTGATCAGTGTGAAAGTGGGGCTGCGAATATAGGAACCCTCGTCCAGTCCTATGCCGTAACAAATCCCCTGTGTCAGGTGAGTTTTTCCTGCACCGAGATCTCCAAATAGAAGAATAATATCTCCTGGGGTCAATGAACTACCAAGAGACTTCCCTAACTGCAGAGTTTCTTCAGGACTGTGTGATATTTTTTTCATTTCACGGAAGTATGCGTTTCAGGGTATCCGGCAGACATCTTAACAAATCTCCTGCGATCAAGGTGGTTTGGCTTTCACTTTCAGCAAAGTGATCTCCAGCCTGGCCGTGTATATAAGTTCCTGCAATGGAAGCTTGTGAGGCAGATAAACCTTGAGCCATCAATCCGGCAATGATTCCGGTCAATACATCACCTGATCCACCCGTCGCCATGCCAGCATTTCCTGTGGGGTTGATAACTGCTGATCCATCGTCCAATCCTATCAGGCTTGGGGAACCTTTTAATACCAGAGTTAAAGAATGTTCACTGGAAAACTTGGAAGCTGTGGCAATGCGGTTTTTTTGAATTTCTTCCGTTGGCACTCCGGTTAAACGAGACATTTCTTTTGGGTGTGGGGTAAGAACGGTTTCAGGCGGCAACTTTGTCAACCCATCTTTATGCAACGATAACGCGTTCAAGGCATCAGCGTCTATAACCAGTGGGCATTGTATCTGCGGCAGGATCTCACCTATTAAAGCTACCGTTTCCGGGTCTGTGGAGATACCGGGTCCGATAGCCACCGCTGACTTACCCTTGAGAAGATCAAGAATGGATTCTTTAGCTTGCAAGGATAGCGTGCCGTTAGCAGTTTCAGACAATGGCACGGTCATCACTTCCATCGGATGCACCTCAAAAGCTTTCTGACTGGAGTCTGGAAGG
>Ga0233434_1002276_pt1 | contig 17137 bp, 13 predicted proteins | sample SI_122_August201_4_FD_182738 | JGI IMG/M metagenome (GOLD analysis project Ga0233434, IMG submission 182738) | Seawater microbial communities from Saanich Inlet, British Columbia, Canada - SI_122_August2016_120_MG | ecosystem: Environmental > Aquatic > Marine > Inlet | place: Canada: British... | reverse complement strand
TGGAACGCTATTTTGGTCCTGAGGTAGTTCTGGACGACTGCCTGCCCCTGGAATGTTTTCGCATCCCGCATTTTTATTTCAGTTTCTATGTTTATAAATATGCTACGGGAATTTCCGCCGCTTATGCTCTGGCAGACCGGGTTCTTTCCGGGGGAGATGCGGAGTTGAACGACTACCTGGGTTTTTTAAAATCAGGGGGCTCGAAATATCCGATAGACCTGTTGAAATCGGCAGGAGTGGATATGCTTTCACCCGAACCGGTTCGAACCGCATTGGCAAAATTTTCCACATTGGTGGATGAGCTTGAGCATTTGACATCCAACCACTTAAAAAACTGATGAACATTATCAAAAAACAAAAAGGATGATAACAATCATGACATTGCACACTATTTTTAAAGGAGTACCGTTTTGAAAAAAACAGGCTCATTCCGGAAAAACGGGAGCAACCAGAGGAAGCCTCAAAACCGTCAGGGAAACCCATCCGGGAAAAAACAAAATCAAAATTCCGGGGCCAGAAAAGGAGGACTCCATCCATGGGTTTCCTCCAGCGCTTCTTCTTCACAGGCGTTGACCTCTCATCTCACATCGACCAGTAAGAACAAGTCAGGCGGAACCAGTAACCGCAAATCCCAAAACCCCAGAAATCCTTCCCGGCAAAATCGGAGTAACGCTAGCAACGCAAATGGTCAGGGTGGAGGAAAAGCTCCTTATCGGGAAAGACCGGATCGTGCGAATGGAAGAACTTCGCCTTCGCGGCAACCTGTTGATGTCGCAGCCAAGAATCCGCCGGCTTCGGAAAAACCTTTAACCGGGGGCCTGGACCCTTTCAACCTGTTCTGTGCCTACCATTTGGGTATTGGTCCTAAAAAGGAATACCGGCCTTCCAATCTCAATGAGGTGGCGCGCCGTTTTGGTCAGGAGCCTGCGACTGTTCGTCAGGCACTGAAAGAGTGTGGTATGGATTCCGCGGCCTTGCTGGATCGGGATTTTGACATGGCTCTGGCGCAGTTGGATATTCAAGTAGCGCCGGAAGGCATTGACCGCATGGAACTGGCGAAGTCTATTTATGAGGATTTTCAGGCTTCCCCCCACGTGAAAAGAGACTGGAATAAAATCCTGGAAAATGACCGCAAAGAAAACCGCAAGGTTTTTGGTTGAGAATAAGTGGTGTGTTAAGGAGCAGGCGTTCCCCGGTCCTCAGCAATGACACTACCTGTAGGAATGCGCTGAAAGTATAATCCCTCCCGAATGATCTGATCCTGCAGTCTTTTGATTCTGCCATTGGAACATTTCAGGTCATTCATCAAAATAGAGAAAGCAAAAGTTTCTCCATCCCCGGACTGAAAATAACCGGAAAGTGCGCTGACAAAATTCAGGGTTCCGGTTTTGACTCGAGCCCGGCCAGCACTTTTTACGCCTCTCATCCTGTTTTTCACATTTCCATCCACACCCATTACCCCGAGCGCGGAGACAAATTCCGGGTACACTCCCAGATCGTTTTTGACATGACGAAGGATGTCAATCATCATTTGCGGAGATAGCCGGTTTTGCCGGGACAAGCCGGAACCATCCAGAATTTTATATTGATCAGGCTGGTATCCCAGCCCTATCAGGTAGTCCTCAAAGACTTTAAGGCCCTTCAAGGTTGTACCCGGTGTGCCATACTTCTCGGCGCCGATGGTTTTTAAAATCTGTTCTGCCACAAAATTGTTGCTGAATTTATTGAGGCCCTGGAGTGCCAGCATAAGAGGCTCTGACTCGTGAGTTAATAATTTTGTCGCGATTTCAGGAACCATTGCTTTTTCAATTTTGCCATGGAACTGGATGCCCACATGTCCAAGATATTTTTTCAGCGTGCTCAGAGTGTATTGAGTGGGGTCGGTAATATTTAAGAAATACCGGGCGCGGGCCTGGTCTAGCCGGATTCCTCCTGAAACCGTAATTTCATCAAATCCATCTCGGTCCAGACGATTGACGATCAGCCGGTTTCGCCTGCCGGGCTTGAGGGTTCTGGCCTGATTGTCGAGGGTGGTGTATTCGGTATCGGGCTCGATAACTATTTTTGGCCTGCTTCCTACCTTTGGGCCGGGGCTCACATCGGCCTGAACCGTATTGAAGTTGAAAGACAATGCCCCCAGCGGAGCCTCATAGGCCTGCGCGCCTGGGTTTTTGATCCAGGTCTTCACCCTTTTCTGGTTATCAAAAAAAGAATCGTCGCCAATAATATTGCCTGTAATTTTTTTCACCGGGAGATTTTTCAATTTGTTGACCAGCAGCCACATTTGTTCGGTGACAAATTTCGGGTCCCCATAACCCTTGATATAAAGGTTGCCGTCTAATACGCCACCTTTTAATGTGCCATCTGTATAAAGTCGTGTGGGAAATCGGTAGTTGGGGCCGAGGGTTTCAAGGGCGACAGCGGTGGTAAGAATTTTTAAATTCGATGCGGGAACGAATGCCTTTTTGGCACGCAATTCGAAAAGGGATTCACCACGGTCCAGCGAGTAAATTTTGATTCCAAAATTATTTTTTCTCAGACAGGAATTGGAAAGGACTTTCTTGATCTTCTTTTGGAATAACAGAACCCCTTTTTCATACGTTTCGGCACTTGCGGAAAGGGGAACTGCCAAAAGGAAACAGAGCGCATGCAGGGCAACAATCGTTGTGATTTTATGGTGGGCACTTTTCATCAGGAGAAATTCTACTCTGTTAAAAATAAATTTACAATTGACAAATCCCGGTATATTGGCGACTCTGACTTAAGTGGAGCTGGTTAATAAAACTTTCAGGTGAGGCCATGGTCGAATTTTCGCATATTAAATACGGGGTTTTGGTTGCTATGACGGCTATTCTTTTTGGTGGGGCAATGGGGTTGTCGTTTGGTTGTTGCGAAGATAGCATAAAGGGTACGCTGAAGGGCAGTGCCGAACAGGCACTATCCAAAGTTTACGCAGGTGATCAGGCCAAGGCCGACAAGGTGGTTAAGAAATCCTGGGTCTATATGAAACGGGCCCATCTGCATTCGCAGACTATGGGAGTTATCAGCATTGCGTTTTCATTGCTGGTAGCCTGGCTGAGTTTTCCTGCCCGCGCACAAATGGGAATCTCCCTGCTCAGCGGCTTTGGCAGTCTGGGCTATGGAGTCTTCTGGATGCTGGCCGGGTTCCTGGCTCCGGGGATGGGGTCAACAGGTGCGGCGAAAGAATCCATCGCCCTGATCGCCCAGGCATCGGGAGGCGCTTTTTTTGTGGCAGGGGTCTCACTTTTTGGCCTTCTGGCTTATAGAATGTTTGCCAAGCCCGCTAATTGAATAAACCGTTAAAAATTTAAATCGAATACTGTTTATGAATTACGATCTGGTAGGAATAGGAAATGCGCTGGTTGATATTGAAGTTCAGGTCGACGACGCTTTTGTAAAAGAACTAGCTGTGACCAAAGGTGGCATGACCCTTACCTCTGCGGCCGATCAGGAGAAAATTTTAAAAACCCTGCTGTCAAAGCCGCAGAAACTTTCATCCGGCGGTTCCGCCGCGAATACCATTCATGGCGCCAGTGTTCTGGGGGCGAAGTCCTATTACCTGGGCCGTGTGGCAAACGATGATAATGGGAAGCATTACACGGAAGACATGCAGTCCTGTCAGGTTGGATTCTGTGGGCCCGATTCCGGTGACGGGGGCACAGGTACCTGCGTGATCCTCATCACTCCGGATGCCGAACGCACGATGCTGACGAACCTGGGTGTCTCTTCATTGCTTCATGCCGACAATGTAGATGAAACCATCATCCAAAATGCCAAAGCAGTTTATGTGGAAGGCTATTTGTGGACCGGAGACGAAACCCGTGAGGCCGGACTCCATATGGCGCGGGTTGCTAAAAAACAGGATATCCCGGTTGCATTTACTTTGAGTGACGCGTTTGTGGTCAATTCCTTCAAAGACAGCTTGATGGACTTTATCCAATGGCATGTTGATATTCTTTTTTGCAATGAGGTGGAAGCCCAGGCCATGACCGGAGAAACCGATTCACGCAAGGCGTTTGATAAACTGCTGGCATTGGTGGACACCCTGTTTCTGACTCTGGGGTCCGAGGGGTCCCTTGCCGGGAAAAGCGGCCATGATCCGGTGCAGGTTGGAACCATTCCCGTAGAGGCGGTGGATACCACCGGAGCCGGAGACCTTTATGCGGCCGGAGCCCTCTTTGGCTTGATCAATGACCGCTCATTGAAAGACTCGGCCATCATTGGTTCTTATTGTGCGGCGCAGGTGGTTTCCCATATCGGCGGAAGACTGCCGACCCATTCCCACACGCGGGTTGAAAATATCCTCATTGAATACCGCAAGCATCACCCTCAATAAAAATCCCTCCTGATCTGGGGCCTTCACCTTCCAAGAGGCAGGTTTTGCAAGATTATACTTTCCGCTGAAGATTTGTTACACTTCCTTTAATCAAAACGAAGGAGGGGTCTATGAAATTCGTGCGTGTTTTCCTTCTGGCTCTTTGCATGCTTGTGGTGGGTTGCGGTACGGTCGGGAAAAATTTTGACAGCTCCAAGGTCAAAAACATTCAAAATAATGTAACGACCCAGATCGAAATCCTGGACTGGTTTGGGGTGCCCTACAAAGAAGGGACAGAAAACAACCACACCATGTGGACCTATCAACTCGATACCTGGCAGGCGATCGGCGAAGGGCAGTCGAAAGGGCTGGTCATCTTGTTTGACGATAAAAATATCGTCAAAGCCTATCGCTACGAATCCAGCTACTAACTCCTAGGCGGAGGGCCAGCACTGCATTGCCCGTGAAGCGGACTGAATACTCAAGCGCAATACTTTAATGATTCTCCCTTCAAAAAGCTATCGCCATCTGCCTCCCTCGCTAGAGGGCGGCTAGTGGAACGAAAAATTTCTCTCATTGTCTACGATTTTGACGGCACCCTGGTCGATACCCTTTTCGACATTGCCGATGCGGTCAACCTCTCCCTAAGCGAACTGGGACTAAGAACCCTGAACCGCGATACGATCCGCAAGTATGTTGGCAAGGGAGTCGAGAGGTTGATGGCCCAGTCGATAAATGATACGGACTGCACTGACCTCTCTCTCGCTGTAGAGCTGTTCCGAAAAAATTACTCGAAAAATCTGATGAACCATACCCGGTTCTATCCGTTTGGTCGTGAAATACTCGATCATTTTCACGATAAAAAGCAGGCGATCTGCTCCAATAAGCCTGAAGATTTTGTGCGGCGCATTCTGGAGTCCCTGAAAAGCCTGGACTGCTTCGATGCGATTCTTGGCGGTGACAGCGTGAAATCCAAAAAACCCGATCCGGAAGGGTTGCTCCATTTGCTGGACCGTTTCCAATGTTCTCCTGAAATGGCGGTATTGGTAGGCGACAGCCCGGTAGATATTGAGACGGGCAAACGCGCCGGGGTCTATACCTGTGTTGTTAATTACGGTTTTGGCGACCCTAAAGAGATTGTCTCTGCTGGTCCCGATTGCTCCATCGACCACCTCTCGCAACTTAAAGACTTATTCTGCTAACCTTTTGAAAAGGGTGAATGTTGATTTGTTTTTTGAAAAACAGTTATTTGTTGACGGAATAGTTTAATAATGAAAAGATATAGGCTTGATCCCAACAAAATTGTTATTCCCAGAGCCATTTTTTTTAATCAAGGCAGGTTTTAAACTTTGGAATGGGCCACCTTGATTAAGTAATTCCCAATTATTCGTGTTCCATGCATAAAATATATTCTGGAATTATTTTGGTCTGCATTATTTTGGTATTTCAGGGGACGCAGTCCGCTGAAGGAGTTATATTTGAGCCTATTCCTCCGGTAAAACACCCTCTCGATAACCCCTGGTCCCAGGAAAAACTGGATTTGGGAAAAAAACTCTTTTTTGATCCCATATTATCTGGAGACAATTCTATTAGTTGTGCCAGTTGTCACAAGCCGGAGCTCGGGTGGGCCGATGGTCTGGAAAAGGCCAAGGGATTTAAACAAAAGGTGCTGGCACGCAACTCTCCCACAATACTGAATAGTGGATATTTAAAGTCTCAATTCTGGGATGGACGAGCCCCCTCTCTTGAAGAACAGGCAAAAGCCCCCATTCAATCTCCAGTTGAAATGAACCAGGATATTGATGAACTGATAGAAGAACTTAAGAATGAACAGGAATATGTCGGCTTATTCCGCAAGACTTTTGGAAATGGAGAAATTAACCTTGAGAAGATTGTTCAGGCAATTGCCACTTTTGAAAGATCAATAATCTCAAGTTCCGGTGCATATGATCGATTCTGGCAGGGGGATAAAGAAGCTTTGTCGATTAAGGCAAAAAAGGGAATGGAATTGTTTTTTGGAAAAGCGAAGTGCTCAATTTGTCATAATGGCCCTTTTTTTACAGACCATCAGTTTCACAACATCGGTGTCTCGGCATCGGGAAAAACAGATTTGGGCCGTCAACAAGTAACGGGTGAACAATTTCACAAGGGAGCGTTTAAAACTCCTGGGCTGAGAGACCTTGTTCTTACAGGGCCCTATATGCATAACGGGACATTAAGCACCTTGGAAGAAGTGATTGAGTTCTATGATCAAGGGGGTGAAAGCAATGTGAATAAGAGTCCTTTCATCACCTCAATAGGATTAAATGCCAGAGAAAAAGAAAACCTGGTTGAGTTTATGAAGTCTTTAACAAGCGATGCCCCTCACAAATACTAGGGCGGCTTATTAAAATTATAAAAATGAAAACCTGGGTGCGCTTGTTGCGTAGTCTAAAATAAACAAATTTCTATGGACAAAATTGTGTCACCGACCAATCAGGATCCCAACCTGGGTGATTTGAGCAAAAGCAAGAGATTGGAGACAGCTGCCTTATCCTCAGTGGGGTTATCCGTTGGAGCCTTGTTGGCGGTCATTGCGGTGGCATGGCTGTGTTTAATGGCTGTTGAACGTGAGGTTGAAAATAATCTTCGCATCGAAATGCAAATGTCGTTGGCACGTTCTATTAAGATGTTTAAAATTTGGGAAAACGATGTGGCATCAAAAGCAAAGTCCATTGCGTCAGATTTGACTGCCCAAAAATATATCCGGAGTTTAATAAAAAATAAGAAAATACCAAACCAGGATGGCGCGGGCCAAACAGGAGCAGATCAACTCAAAAACTTACTTGATTATCTGGGCCCCAAAATTGACCAGTATGGATTTTTTGGTTTTGTCATTCTGGACAAACAGGGACATGCCTTGGCAGCATCAGAAAGCAAGGGCATCGGGCACAGCAAGCTCCTTGAAAAGGCAGGTAGAAAATTCTTTGATTTAGCCTTGCTAGGCAACACTGCTTTGGCACTGCCTTTTAAATCTGAAGTTCCAATACCTGATCAACAGGGAATTTTAAAAGAAAACTGGCCCAATATGTTAATTGCCACGCCATTGTCAGGCATCGGCGATGATGCGGCTGGAGTTTTGGCGTTGCGCATCCGGCCCGAGGAAGTCTTCACCCATATTTTCGAAATACAGCAATCCGGAAATACCGGCGCCCTATATGCTTTTAATTCTTCAGGGTTATTGATCTCAGAAAGCCGTTTCAGTTCCCAACTGCAAGGCATTGGGCTCATAGAAAGTGAAGATGAAGCCCTTTCTATACTTAACCTTGAATTGCGTGATCCTGGAAAAAATTTGCTGGAGGAAAGTATCAGCTCACAACCAAGCCAACACTGGCCCATGACAAGAATGGCCAAAAGCGCATTGGAGGGAGAAACGGGCTATGACTTTGAGGGATATCGAGACTATAGAGGGGTTACGGTGGTGGGCGCGTGGAGTTGGTTGCCTGAGTTTGGGTTTGGTGTGGCAAATGAAATGGGCATCAATGAGGCTTATGGCCTGATTTATTTTTTGAGAAAATGGTTTTTGTTTCTGTTTGGGTTTTTATTTCTCACTTCATCAATGGCCTTGATTCTTGGAATTCGGCAAAGACGAAGCGAAAAGCAGATGGTCAAAGCTAAAGAAGAAGCCGAGAAAGCCAATCAGGCCAAATCAGAATTTCTGGCAAGGATGAGCCATGAATTGCGCACGCCCATGAATGCCATCCTGGGATTTTCTCAATTATTGGAAATTGATTCTGAAAATACATTTACCGATCTTCAGAAGGATAATCTTGGAAGGATTTCATCTGCTGGATACCATCTTTTAGAACTCATCAATGAAGTGCTGGATCTTTCGAGAGTTGAATCCGGGAATCTGGAACTATCCATTGAGCCGGTTGATATGGTGCTCATTGTAGATAACGTGATTTCTATTTCCAAACCGTTAGCAGATGAAAAAGGCATATCCCTTGAGTATCAGGAAATTCCGCAGGGTAGCTATTCTATTGAAGCCGACCAGCTTAGGTTCAAACAAGTGGTTTTGAACCTGGTCTCAAATGCCATTAAATACAACAAGCCCAACGGCTCTGTAGTTGTTTCTTATGAAAAACAGGAAAGCGGCAAGATGCGCTTGGGGATAAGGGATACCGGGCATGGAATTTCTGATCGGCATAAAGATATGCTTTTCAGGCCGTTTGAGCGTTTTGATATAGAAGCAGAGCAAATTGAAGGAACCGGAATTGGGCTTACCATTTCCAAACAGCTTATCGAATTGATGAATGGAGCTATTGGTTTTGAAAGTGTTCCCGGAGAAGGCAGCTTTTTTTATATTGATATTCCTATGTCTGATAAAACTTCTTTACCTTTAGAAATTAGTGCACCATCAGATTTGATGGATGCTAAATTGATTGACCCTAAAAAAAACAAGATTCTTTATGTTGAAGATATTTCAGCAAACCTGGAGTTGGTGAAGCAAATCCTGGTCAACAGGCCTCATGTAGAATTATTATGGGCATGCAATGCTCTGGAGGGAATCGGATTGGCTCAGACTGAAACTCTGGATTTGATCTTGATGGATATTCATATGCCGGGCATGGATGGCCTGACAGCTTTTAAAAAATTGCAGGCCATCGAAAAGACCAAAAGCATTCCTGTTATTGCCTTGACCGCAGATGCCATGGATGGGGATACAAAAAAGGCTTTGGATATGGGTTTCAGGGGTTACATCACCAAACCCATCGATGTGCCTCATTTCCTACAGGTAATTGATGACATTATTCCTTGAAATGAATACCCACCCTTAATCCCTGAAGATACCCCATCCGGTTGACTTTGAAGGGGGTTGTTTCTACAATGCCCCCTTTCTATGAAAGACATTAAAAACATTTATCTTATAGCAATCTGCGGCACCGGTATGGCGGCCTTGGCTGGGTTGTTGAAAGGGGCAGGCTACAAGGTGTCGGGCTCCGATGTCCATGTCTATCCGCCCATGAGCGTGCTTCTGGAAAATGCGGGAATTCCTGTTCTGCCCGGTTATCGCAAGGAAAATATCACAGGGGATATTGATCTGGTCATCGTTGGTAACGCGGTTTCCAGAACCAACGAAGAAGTGCAGGCGGTGTTGGAAGCCGGATTGGACTACATGTCTTTTCCTGAAGCGCTTTCCCGTTTTTTTCTGGAAGGTCGAAGATCTTTGGTGGTGACCGGGACACATGGCAAAACCACCACCACGGCCCTTTTAAGTTGGGTGCTTCATGCATCTGGAAGAAAACCTGGTTTCATGGTCGGCGGGTGGTTGAAAAATTTCGACAACAACCATCAGGTGCCTGAGGGTGATTATTTTGTGACGGAAGGCGATGAGTATGACAGCGCCTTCTTTGATAAAGGGCCCAAGTTCCTGCATTATCGTCCGGACGCTTCGATTCTGACAGGCATCGAATTCGACCATGCCGACATTTTTAAAAACCTGGACCAGATAAAGGACGCTTTTCGCAAGTATGTGCGCCTGATCCGGCCTGAAGGGGTTATACTTGTTAAACACGCCGATGCAAATATTCAGGATGTTTTGGGAGAAGCCGTTTGCAGGGTTGAGACCTATGGCTATCTTGACGGGGCGGATTGGCAAATTGGCGATTACCGGTTTGAGGGCGGATACGGTTACTTTTCCCTGTCTTATCAAGGTGAGAAAAAAGCAGATTTTCAGTTAGCCATGATTGGTCGACACAATGTGGAAAATGCGGCGGCGGTGGCGGCTCTTTGCATAGGATTGGGCCTGACGGTTGATGAAATAAACTCTGCCTTCAAATCTTTTCAAGGCATCAAAAGACGGCAAGAGGTGGTCGGGATTAAAAACGGCGTAACGGTGCTGGACGATTTTGCCCATCACCCCACGGCAATTCGGTTGACCTTGGAAGCGGTGAAAGAAGCTTATTCGGGGCAAAGGGTGTGGGCCGTGTTTGAACCCCGGTCAGCCACCTCTAAACGGAAGGTGTTTGAGCAGGACTTCCCGGATAGTTTTCTCGCCGCAGACCAGGTTGTTTTTGCCGGTTTATTTGCGCCTGAAAAAATCAAAGAAGAAGAAAGGCTGGACCCTGAGCGGGTGGTAACCCTCATTCGGCAAAAGGGGGGCAACGCCAACTATATTGCGGAAGTGGATGACATTGTCGCCTTTATAGCTGAAAATGCTGAAAGCGGTGATGTAGTGCTGGTGATGTCATCCGGCGGGTTCGGTGGTATCCACCAGAAGATTCTGGATCGATAATGGCTATGGATAAAATTTATCACGGACAGATTAAACTGGGCCTGATCCAGAGAGGGATTACGATTCCGGCTTTACTGCAGGGGCTTACAGAGATTTCCGGGGGGCTCTGTTCCGGCGAGCCGGGCGAAGAGATCACCCTCGCTCTGGCGGAAGACTTTATCGTCAAGGCAAACCTGAATGCACCGGGACAGGACGGACCAAAACTGGTTTGCCATGAAGACCGGTTGCGGCTCCATATGAGGGAAGGGGAGATTGAAGTAGGAATCATCCCACTTCCGGAATTTCTCAAGCGGCAGTTGAGGCAACGCACGCCGGTTTCGGAAAATATCTGCCTCGATGGGTATTGCCTGAATATTTTTCTCCGCGCTATGGGTCGGGGTAAAAAACTGAGTATGCCGGTCGAAGCCATTCTTTCTGTCATCCAATCGGCTTTCGAAGAAGGTTCTGCGGATCTGGTGCAACTGAACATGGACTTCAGCGAGGAGGCCGACCGAGGTTTCAGTCGTTTGGCACCGCTGGTAGAGGCGATCAAAAAACGGTTCAATACCTTTGTCGCACTTAAAGGATTTCCCCCTTCGAACCATAGCACCATTGACCTCATGTATGCGTCCGGATTCGACATCATTGATTTTCCACTGGGTGGTTTTTCCGGAGCGATCAAGTCGAAAAAGGTAATGACCGCAAAACAAGTTCATTCTGCTTTGGAATATGCTGCGGGAATTTTTCCGCCTGGTACGGTCTGGACTGATCTGGTGCTGGGTCCGGAATCTCATTCGCGAAGTAAGGAAGGCATTGATCGGCTGGCGGACTCGGGAGTGATTCCTTTGATCTTTCTGCAACGTGACGGCACTGAAAATCCGGACGGGTACCGTGAGCTGGTGGAACTGGCTGAGCATATGGACAAGGCGGTTCAACGTAATCGCTTACCGTTAAAATGGTTGTATCCCACGTGCCGTTTTTTGAGTCCGCTCGACACTCGGTTCTTTACGGAAGATCCGCTCCAGGCCCGGCTTGCAGTAACACCGGTGTACCGGTCGGGTCTTGGGAAAAAAACTTCGGCGGGTTTCGCGGCACTCCGGCGCAAACTGCGTATCAGGAATGTCAGCGACTCATTCGAATCTGCAGGCCTCTAACCGGCCAGCGGCCGGTGGCAATGAGCAATAGCTTTTGAGGCCGAGAAAACGTTTGTGTGTAAATAACGATATTTCAATTTTCCAGCGGCGGATCGCCGCATGACATGGATACTCAAATAAAAAATTCGAACAATAGAACGATTCCTGAAGTGCCTTTGAAACACCTGGAGACGTTATGGCTGCAGGTAGGGGGCACGCTGTGCAATCTGGAATGTACGCATTGTTTTATCAGTTGTGGGCCGAAGAACGATACCATCGCCATGATGAGCCTTGCCCAGGTTAAGGAAAGGTTGGAAGAATCTAAAACTCTGGGTGTCAAAGACTATTACATTACCGGCGGTGAAGTGTTTATCAATCCGGAGATTTTTGAAATTCTGGCCTTGATCCTGCGCTATGGGCCTCTGGATGTTCTAACTAATGGGACACAGATCACTCCTGAAAAGGCCCGGCGGTTGCGGGAGATTCAGGACTCATCCGACCACCCCTTGAACTTCAGGGTGAGCATGGAAAGCTTTGAGGAAGAGGCCAACGATATCATACGCGGAAAAAACGCTTACAGAAAAGCCATAGCTGGCATCGAGTGTCTCGCTCAGGCTGGGTTTTCACCGGTACTTGCCATCACGCGAACTTGGGAGGAGGAGCAAGACGCGGAAATGGAATTAAAGTTTATCGAGTTTCTCCACGCCAACGGGGTTCCAAAACCGCAAATCAAGATACTACCCGGCTTTTTGCTGGGCAAACTGGCTGATAATGAGCGGTCCTATAACGATGAAGAACGCGTGACAGAAAAATGTTTCGAAAACTTTGATATTACCCAACTCCAGTGTTCGACTTCGCGTATGGCAACCGGCGAAGGTGTTTATGTCTGCCCGATTCTCGTTGATAATCCGAAGGCTCGCATGGGAAACACTATCCAGGAAACCTTACGTCCCTTTTCTTTGTCCCATTCTGCCTGTTATACCTGCCGCGTTACGGGGATGACCTGCAAATCGTCATCTTGAGAAACCTGTGTTTTATATTGAGCCCGTTTCAAAAGGCTGATAGCATGAGCCGATCCATGAACTTTATCCTGAGTAATTTACTATGGCTTTAATGCATTCCACCATGGTTCCGTTGGGAACCCCGGCGGTGGATTTCAAGCTTCCCGGAGTAGGCGGGAAGACGGTTTCTCTGGAGAGTTTTTCTGAGAAAAAGATTCTGGTGATTATTTTCATGTGTAACCATTGCCCTTATGTCAAGGCAGTGTTCCAGCGGTTGATTGATTTGCAGAAAGAGACAGAGCCTCAGGGCGTTCAGCTGATAGGCATCAACTCCAATGATGCGGAACGTTATCCCGATGACTCTTTTGAAAATATGCAGAAGATCGCAAAGGGAAAAGGCATTAACTTCCCTTATTTGTTTGATGCTTCTCAAGAGACGGCCAAGGCCTATGATGCCGTGTGTACGCCTGATATTTATGTTTATGGGCCGGAGCGAAAACTTTTGTATCGCGGCAGGATCGATGACAGTTGGGAGCATGAGGAGAAGGTGACTCGAAGGGATTTAAAAGAGGCCCTCGATCGCATTGTTGCGGGGCAAGAAGTGTCCGGTGAGCAAATCTCTTCTATGGGTTGTTCCATAAAATGGAAGGAAAATTGAGGTAAGACGATGGAGAGGATGAAAAAAGGGTTGTTTATTTTTGCGGCAGTGGTTTTTGTCGGTTCGCTTTTTGCCGATAAAATCCTTTCTTTTTATATTGACTTGCTGTGGTTTGAAAGTCACGGTTTCGCCTCCGTTCTATGGACGATGTTGGTATCGCAATTCGGGTTTGGAATGCTGACCGGCGTTTTGTTTTTCCTGCTGACATTTGGTTTTTTAAATCGGGTGCTCAAGAAAACTTCTCACCTTCCTATTCTCTTGTCGGACCAGGTTCGACGGGAGGTGCCTTTGCTGGATTTCATGGCCAGCAATTTAAAACTGCTTATTCTGGTAGCCCCTTTGGTTTTGGCCGCCATGACGGGACTGGTGATGGCCCAGCAATGGGAAATCATTTTGCAATACTTAAACGCTTCCTCGTATGGCGAGGTGGACCCCATATTTGGCAAAGACATCTCTTTTTACTTTTTCACCCTGCCTCTTTGGTTGCTGGTGAAGTCTCTGCTGTGGGAAACGATGATCGTGATTTCCCTTGGAGTGGGGCTGATTTATTTTTTCAAACGCTTTATTTATGTTGGGCCGACAGGGGTGGTTATTCTTCCTGATGCGCGACGCACCTTTTCAGGGCTCGCAGGTTTGTTCTTTCTCCTGTTTGCCAGCGAATTTTATCTTCAGCGTTATGAATTATTAACAGCGGGAGGCAGTCTGATTGCCGGGATCGGATTTTCCGATGACAATGGAAAAATCCCGGTGCTTTATCTTTCGATCTTTGTTTCTCTTGTTGCCGCAGTGTTTTCATTTTTTGGGCTTGTCCGGCCCGGTATGAAAAAGATCGTGCTTTCGGGGGCGGGATTGGCGCTGGTAGTTTTTGTTGGTAATTTTTACCCGAAGTTATTGCAGAAATTTGTGGTGGACCCTAATGAGCTGGTCAAGGAAACTACTTATATGGAGCATACCATTGCGGGTGCGTTAACGGCATATGGACTTAGCCAGACAGAGGCGCATGAGCTTTCCGGCTCGGCGTCCCTGACGGCTGAAAGCATCCGGCAAAATGCGACCACGATTGAAAATATCCGGCTCTGGGATCAGGAACCACTTCTCGATACTCTGGGACAGATCCAGGAAATCAGGACGTATTACCAGTTCCAGTCTGTGGATAATGACCGCTACCGAATCAATGGAGATTACCGGCAGACCTTGTTGTCACCACGGGAACTGCTGTCTTCCAATTTGCCCAACCGCACCTGGATCAACGAGCACCTGACTTTCACGCATGGTTATGGAGTCGCGTTGAGTCCTGTAAACCAGATTACCCCGGAAGGGTTGCCGGTGTTGCTCATCAAAGATATTCCTCCGCAGTCCAATATAGATCTGGTGGTGAGTCGGCCTGAGATTTATTTTGGTGAGTTGGCCAACGATCATGTTTTTGTCAACACGGGGACCAAGGAGTTTGATTATCCTGAAGGGGAAAAAAATGTATACAAGAACTATGAAGGCAAGGGTGGCTTTGAAGTAGGGTCTTTTTTCCACAAGCTCGTTCTGGCGGCTCGATTTAAAACCCTTAAAATACTTTTTTCCCAGGATATCAATAGCGATAGCCGGGTCCTGATGTATCGTAATATCTCAGACCGGGTAGAGAAAGTGGCCCCGTTTCTAAGGCTGGACAACGACCCCTATCTGGTGATTTCAGAGGGCCGTCTTATCTGGCTCTATGATGCGTATACGGTTAGTGATCGTTTTCCCTATTCGCCAAAAATCCCCCGGTTCGGCAACTATGTGCGAAACTCCGTAAAAATTTCCATTGATGCCTATGACGGGTCGATGAACTTTTATATTGCTGACCCGACAGACCCAATCATCCAGACGTATCGCAATATTTTCCCCGACCTGTTTACAGACCTGAGCCAGATGTCAGAAGATTTGCGCAGTCACATTCGTTATCCCATCGATCTGTTCAGGATTCAGACATTTATTTATGCCACCTATCATATGAAACGGCCGCAGGTTTTCTATAACAAGGAAGACCAGTGGGAGATACCTGAAATTGATGGGCAAATTATGCAACCCTATTACACGATCATGAAACTTCCGGGGCAGGACCATGAGGAATATATCCTCATGCTTCCCTATACCCCCAGGGGAAAGAGCAACCTCTCAGCATGGATGGTGGCACGAAGTGATGGGGAACAGTATGGCAAGCTGGATGTGTATACGTTTCCCAAGCAGAAACTTGTGTTTGGCCCCAGCCAGATAGTAGCCCGGATCAATCAGGATGCTGAGATTTCCCGGCAGATTTCTTTATGGGACCAGCGCGGATCGAGCGTTATTCAGGGAACCCTTCTGGTCATTCCCATTGAAGAGTCTTTGGTTTATGTGCGACCTTTATATTTGAAAGCCGATGCCGGAAAGATTCCTGAACTCAAGCGCGTCATTGTCAGTTATGAAGACAGCATCGCCATGGAACCCACTCTGGATGAAGCGTTGGAGAAAATATTCACCGGGTTTTCCCGTGAATCTGGCGAAGAGCCTGTCCCGCAGGTGGCCGGAGCCCAAGCCCCGTTGGTACCGGGCAAGGACCAGAAACTGGTCTTAAGCAAGGGCGACTACGACAAGATTCGGCGTACTTACAGCAGGATCCTGGAATCGCAGGAGCAACTGGGCCAGTCGCTGGTGCAGTACCGTAAAGAACTCAAAGAGCTGGGTGAAATTCTGGAACAGTCTCCTGTGTCGCTACAGGTTGACCCCCCGTTGTCTCCTTAAATCCCGGCTACTGAAAAGTCTCGTTAGTAAATAGTCCCATCTGGTTGGTGTCCGGTTTCTTGTCGATGATTGGGACCGGATAATTGCCATCGAAGCAGGCGGAGCAGAATTTTTTCTTTCCGTTTTCCAACACTTCCATCATTTTTTCAAGGCTGAGGTAGGCCAGAGAATCTGCCGCCAGGTACTGGCGCGTTTCTTCGAGATTATGTGTGTGGGCGATCAACTCTTCTTTGGTGGGTGTATCGATGCCGTAAAAACAGGAATGCAAGATGGGCGGAGCTGAAATGCGCAGGTGAACTTCCTTGGCTCCGGCATCCCGAAGCATTTTTACGATCTTTCTGCTGGTGGTGCCGCGGACGATGGAATCGTCAATGATGGCAACGCGTTTACCACAAATTATTTCTTTTACCGGGTTCAGTTTAAGTTTTACACCAAAGTGCCGGATCTGTGATTGCGGTTCAATAAAAGTCCTGCCGACATAATGGTTGCGGATGAGGCCCATTTCAAAGGGGATGTCGCTCTCTTCGGCAAAACCCATTGCCGAAACAACCCCCGAGTCGGGTACCGGGACTATGAGGTCGACATCGGCGGGGCTTTCCTGAGCCATGGCCCGGCCCATATCCTTGCGTGCCGTGTACACATGTTCCCCAAACATAAAACTGTCCGGACGCGCAAAATAAATATGTTCAAATACGCAGTGTTTAGTGTCAACTTGTTTAAAAGGAAAAAATGATTGGATTCCTTGATCGTTGATCAGGAGTACTTCGCCAGGCTCAACCTCCCGGATGAATTCCGCCTCGATAAGATCCATGACACAGGTTTCCGAAGCCACGATGTAGGCACCATCGAGTTTTCCCAGACAAAGGGGGCGAAACCCGTGTGGGTCGCGTGCGGCCAGTAATTCCGTCTTCGTCATCAGGACCAGTGAGTAGGCACCACTGACTTGCCTCAGGGCTTCGGCGGCCTGGTCGATGAAAGTTTCGGCTTTCGACTGGG
>Ga0233434_1002260_pt1 | contig 17203 bp, 18 predicted proteins | sample SI_122_August201_4_FD_182738 | JGI IMG/M metagenome (GOLD analysis project Ga0233434, IMG submission 182738) | Seawater microbial communities from Saanich Inlet, British Columbia, Canada - SI_122_August2016_120_MG | ecosystem: Environmental > Aquatic > Marine > Inlet | place: Canada: British... | reverse complement strand
CACTGAAGACTCTGATGAGGAAATTGTTGAGAATCTTGAAACTTATCAAATCTATCTTGATACTCATCAAATAGATGGTATCGAAGGCGAGATATTAAAAAAATTAAACAAACAATTTGGAGAAAAAAATGATTAAAACAGTTCCAAAAGACTCGCACAAAAAGAGTTTGAGTGAAGCATTTGTCAATTCGTTTGGAGGATATCCAATTGGATACGGGTTGGGGATTGTAGTATTACCATTATCTCTGGGATGGTTTGAACAAGATCCATTAACTGCAAACTTGGCAATTACATTTGTTTATGCATCAGTATCTTTTGTACGAAGTTATTTTTTGAGAAGAGTTTTTGAAAAGTTTGGGATTGATGATAATTTTATCAAACTATGTGCCAAATTATTTAAAAAAATTATCAGGAGTACAAAATGAGCAAGTATCAGAAGATATGTTCAGTTGTAGCAATTAGTTCATTTAGTTTTGGAATTGTGTATTTTTTTATTGACGGAATGTTTTTTCATTCAATTGCATTTTTTGCATCAGGGCTTATTTTATTGGTAATGAAAAAAGTATGGAATATTTTAGATAATACAAAAAACCAAACTAGAAAATTAAACGAGGGTGATTAATTATGATTAAAATTATTTTTCTAATTGTAATTGTACTTGGATTTATTGCATATACTGGTATTGATGTAAGTGACGAATATGGTGCATTATCAAAAACAAGAATGCTTATTTTTGAAAATGTTATTGATCCATTAGTTAAAAAAATACTAGCATATGTGTCTGAATCCGATTTTGATTTGATTGTAGATGATGCAATAAAAAAATATGGGGAAAAATAAATGGGCATAATAAAATGGTTAAAAATGCAATTTTATATTCCACAAATTAACAAGGCTGAAAAAAAAGTTACAGGTCATAGATATTTTGCAAGATGTTTAGAAGAAAAACCGTTGGAAAAACGAAGTAGGCGGGAGCAAAGAACAATAGAGTACAATTATGCTATGGCAGATATTTGGCAAGAAGAATTAGAAAAACTAGAGTTTAAAATTAAAAAAATAGAATAAAAAGGATGAAACAAAAATATTTCTAGATTGTTCACACATGATAAAATTAAATACATAAATTCTTAAAAATATTTCAATATATGATCCTGGTATGAATAATACAAATGTAAGAAAAGATTTTGAACGTGAAAAACATTTTGAAGGAGTTCGATTATATGATCAAAAAAAATATGTTGAATCTTTAGAATGCATTACATCCGTTCTTGAAAATGATCAACATAGTCACCTTTTAGATGTAGAGAATCTACTCTATGCAGGAAAATGTCTATTTCAGATGAAAAATTATCCCGAATCGTTGATTTTCTTTGAAAATACACTCAAACATTTTCCAAATCATGAATTAGGTTTACTAATGAAAGGACGATGTTTATTTGAAATGAAAAAATATGATTATGCCTTAAATTGTTTTGAAGATGCAATCAAAACAAACCAAAATAATCCTACCACCTGGCATTGGAAGGGTAAATGTCTATCTGAATTAAAACGGTATGAAGAATCGTACAAATGTGATTCAAAAAGTACTGACCTATATCTAGAATCAAAACATAATGCTTCTGAAACTAATGATGATTTTGAGCCGTCAATAAAGGGTACTGCGTTGACCGATTCTTATGAAAAAGAAACTTCCTAATAAAAAATGTCAAAAAGAAAACGAAGAAAAGAATTAGCAGATCTGAAAAGAGCAAAAATCATGGCATCATTAGATGAAAAAGGAAAAATCGACATACCTAGATCTAGTCAAGAAAATTGTGAGCACGTTTGGAAAGTGTTTTGTAATTCAGAGAATAGTATGGAAATAGAATACACTTGTGAGAAATGTCTTATTCATAAAACAGAAGCAAAATCATATGAAAAATTTGAATCAAAACTATTACCGCATGAATTAAAAAATCATGGTCCAGCTCAACACCACAACAATCCAAGAAGATACACGGCACCATCTAAATCTCAGATGTTAATTGGAGATATTGTTGAAAAAACTATGATTTTTCAAAGATGTCTTCTAACTGGAGTTATTAAAAAAAATGTGATTGGAATGGAAAATAAAATAAAAGAGGTTGATAAAATAATCCCCAAGATTATCCTCGATGAATGTGTAGCAAATCCTACTTTGATTAAAAAAATTCAAGAGTTGGGATACAATGTATGGTATCTGGGAAGAAAATTATCTGATGATGAAATTTTACTAGTAGTTGAAAAACAAAATGCAGTATTAGTTACAGAAGACAAAGAATTCCATAATAGAGTATTAGATAATAAACCAATACGTGATCCGATATTTGTAGGTAGAAATACAAATCAAATCATAGAGAATGTAGAGGTGATTCAAAAGCACATGAAACAATTTGAGGAATAATCTGATCGAAATCAATAATAATTTTTTCAATAAATATAATTAATAAAATTAATCTTCAAGCTCAAATTCCCCTTCTTTTGAAATTCTTGCAACCTTCCAGTCATATTCTTTCTTTTTTACAGTCTCACGAATAGATTTGTGCAACTCTGCCAAATTACTATTTTTTTCATGCAAAAATACAACATTGTTAATTTCACCATCACTCATTCCATCATATACAACATAGTCAATTGGATGATTAATTGGCTTGATATCATATGGATTATACTTTAGTTTTGTAATTGCACCAGACAATGAATCATTGACCATCTTTGGAACCTGTTCTCTACCTCTCTGAATTGCTTTTTCCCTAATTTCATTAGCTTTTGAGTCATGTTCAGATTCTAGTACTCCAAAATCACGTGTCCTGGATTCAAAATCATCTAACCATGTTTTCTTTGTTTTTTTATTTGAAGATAAATGTAATTCACTCAGTCTTGAAATATTATTGCATTCAGGACAAATACATAAAATATTTTTAAAATTTGTAAATGTCGATAATATTTCACTCATTATAATTTCTCCACTAGAACATTATTGTCCTGTACTGCATCACGAATCATTTTTTGATGTGCATTTAGTCTTGCAGCACCTGTTTTTATTTCCATAAATGTAATGTGATCAACTTTATTTTTTGATGAACCATTAAAAACAATAACATCAAGGGGTTCAGCAAGAAATCTACAATCATCTAAAGGAATACCAAAGTCCTTGTGTAAATGAATGATTTTCTCCATAGTTTTTCCAAAACCTACATCAATTGCTTTTTGTTCTGCACCTGCATCTGTTCGTAGAATTTGTTTATCTAAAGTATCATGTTTTTCTTGTAAACTAGTTTCATATTTATCAACTATTTTTTGAATGTCTTCTGAAAAATCTTTAGTTCCATCAAACAAAATATATTTTGAAAGAGATGATGAGGTTCCACAATGTCTACATTTTGCATTTAATTTTGAATCTTGTAAGGATTTAATTAAATCAGAAATTTCAGTCAATGGCAATTTTTGTTTCACTAGTTTAAAAGGTTATTTACAAATATGATCCTATGATCTTCATGTGTTTGGAGAGATAATCAGGCTACATTTTAAATGTCATTAAAAATAAAAAACCACATTGACTAACATTACATTTCATGGAGGAGTAAATGACATTGGAGGAAACAAGTTTCTAGTAGAATCCAAAGATACCAAAGTTTTCATGGATTTTGGAATGTCTTTTTCTCAAGAAGGGCAATTTTTCTCGCAATTCTTAGGGGCTAGGACATCCAATAGTCTCAATGATATGTTTGAGTTGGGAATTTTACCTAAAATCAAAGGATTGTACAGGCGTGATTATGCCCGTCACATGGATTTTGATGGAAATGAGGATACTGAAATTGATGCAGTTTTACTAACACATGCTCATGTGGACCATTGCGCATATCTCCCATATCTTCGTGAAGATATTCCAATTTACTGTTCTGAAGAATCAAAATTAATTTTACAAAACTTTGATGAAACATCATCTAGTCAATACCTAACATCAAAACAGCGATTCCAAATTTATGAAAATAATAAAGGAACAATGAGTAAAGCAACAGGGGATAAAGTTGCAATTCCTAGACGAGTTGAAATATTTGAATCAGGAAAAGAATTCTCTATTGATTCAATTGGAGTAGTTCCATTACCTGTAGACCATTCAATTCCAGGTGTTCATGCTTTTATTTTACATACCGCAGATGGTTCAATTGGAAACACAGCTGATTTGAGATTTCATGGTAGACGAAAAGATGACACTGAAAAATTTGTTGAGAGGTGTGCAGAGTCTGATTTGGATTTATTGTTATGTGAGGGAACAAGAGTGGATGCAGTACAGTCATTAACAGAGTATGATGTTGAATCAAAAGTTGCAGATATTGTAAATAATACAAAAGGGTTGGCGATTTGTGGATATCCTGTAAGGGATTTAGATAGATTGTTATCATTTTACATTGCAGCAAAAAATAGTAATCGTGATCTAGTAATTGACATGAAACAAGCATATCTATTGAAATTGTTTCATGCATCTGATGCATTACGAGGAAAATATCCGTCCCCAACTGATAAAAATATCAAAATATACATTCAGAGAGGATCGTGGGGATTAATTGATAAAGATATTAACAAATTCACTGAAAAATTATTACTAGCTGATTATGCATCATGGCAACAAGAATTCTTAGACTATCCAAATGCAGTTGATTATAGAGACATTCAGAAAAAACAAAATCAATACATCTTTTTTTGTAGTGACTTTAGATTACAGGATTTAATTGACATCAAGCCATCAGAGGGAGCCACATACATTCGCTCACTAACAGAGCCATTTGATTTAGAAATGGAATTAAAAGAAGAGCAGGTGAAAAATTGGTTTGTACACTTTGGTGTGCTCAAAAAAGAGCAAGATTGGCACCAAATCCATGTTTCAGGACACGGGGATGGTGAGCAAATCAAATATGTTGTAGATAACACCAATGCCAAATCACTAATTCCAATTCATACAGAACATGACGAGTATCACAAGAAATGGCACTCAAATGTGACATCAGTTAACCAACATGAATCATTTAAACTATAAATGAACAGATATGCAGTGCAAAAAATGTTCAAAAATGTTTACCCCAAGAGCTGGACGTAGACTAAATCCAATATGTCCTGAATGTGGAATAGATCCACAAAATAATGTTGACCCAAAAAATATCGATATTAGTAAAGGGCAAGCTAAAATCCTAAAAGAAATAATAAAATCAATATCTCACAAAAAATTATCAAAATACTCATTAAATAATACATTACGTGATAACACTGAAAGAATATATCAAGTTCATGATAATTGGGGAACTAAAGAGCATTTTATCGATTTAGTATTAAATTATAAAAATCCTAATCAAATTTCATTGATAATGTATTTCCTTAGCCTGAAAAATGAGATAGGGAAAACCCCTACAAAAAAAATAATGGAAGAAATTTCAAAATTTAAATTAAATGAATATGAAAAAAAATTTGAAAGTTGGGAAAAATTCTTGGATTTATTGGGATTTGACCCTTGGTATCGAAATAATACAAAACCTAACGTAATTACAAGATCTAAACCAAGAAAAACTAGAAATGCAAAAGAAATTAAATCAAATTTAGTCAGTCGTTTTACTAAAGATGATTCTATTCAACAGATTGTCCAAAAAACAAATTATCTCAGAGAAGAAATCCAGAGTGCATTAGAAAAAAAGGATTTAGAAGAAGATTATTCAGATTATTCATATGTTGAAATGTTTAATCTTTTAGAAAAATATATCAAAATTATTCCAAATTCACAAAAATATTTAGATCTCAAGAGTTATTTTTGGTCTTAATTGTGCCTGAAATAAAGTCCATTATTTCATGTTCATCTTTAATGGCACCATGTTCTTCAGTAATGTCAAGTCTATCTAGAATTATTTCAATATTTTCTCGAAGTAGATTCTCTAAACCCCTTTTCATACGATTAGAATCATTCCAAAAATTATCACCGTATGAATGAGATCTAAAAATATGATCAATTGCAGTTACTAAATGAGAACACAGTTGTAATGGATTTTCAGCATACTTTATACAATCACAATTAAAAATATCTCTTTTTTCATGACATTTAAAATTTAGATGGACAGTATTATAATCAAATTTTAATTCAGAAACAGGTTTTGAGTATTTAGGGTCTTCAGTAAATTTATTTTTAAAAAATCCATTAATTAAATCATCATCCATAGTACAATTAGTTAAAATTTTTATAAATTCAAAATAATTCTTAGCAATTAAATTAAAATTAGAAGGGTTGAATTCAAACAAAGGGATTTCCTCTAAAGATCGTGCTAAAACAGTTACTTCATTCATTTCAGGAAATACAGTAACAATCGCAATTCCTTTTTCATAAAAAACAGAATCTACTTTAACAATTTTATTCTCCAAGGTACTTAATTTATCAGAATAAATTTTACAAATGGAATTAACTCTAGCAGGTAAACGTGATGTTATAGATACCCAAATTTTAACACCTTCTTCATCAATTACTTGAATAGTATCATCATTAGCAATCAATTTCTTTACACTTAGAGGGAGTAGTTTGAATGTGATAACAACCCCTTGTTCTCCATCCGATAATTTTTCAACTAATTTTTTGTATGTACTCAAAGTCAATATCTCATCAACCATTACCTTTACATGAAAAACTTCAGAATTTATTTTGAAATCTAATTTTGCCATGGCTTCTAATTGTTCAGGCCTAAAACGATAATTTTGTAAATTCATTGAAAAATCAAATTCTTCAATTTTTTCAGCAGGAGGTTGCAAAGTAATTGATTCTGCTAACACCAATCCAGCAAGTCTTGTTACTTGATCATCACTATCATTGAAATCTCCTTTGTCTAAATCAATTAGTTCTGAAATAAAGGTCTCAGGAGTGATTTTCCGGCCTTTGAACGGAATTTCACCAGTATTTTCAAGATATTTGATATCATATTCAATTTTTTCAAAATCATCGTTTAGGAATATTTGATAATCATTTTTTTTACTACTTCTATATTCTTTATGAATAAATTTTTCACGTTCAAGTTCATCAACTGCAGTATCAAAAATCCCTAAATCAGGAATAAGTTTTAAGCTTGGGAAATTTTGATTGACAAGGGTATTAAGAGAAAACATCGAAATTGTTCCATCATTAAACTTTAGATGTTTTTTAGTAAAATTTTTGACGTCATCAATATTCAAATTACTTTTTAATTTTTTTGTTTCAGTTCTATTAAAATAAACTATTTTTTCAGACATTAATTCATTTAAAATTTTATCTATTCTTAGTTTTAAATTATTTTCTAAAAATTGATTAAATTTTATTGAAAGAGTTTCATCTATAAAACGAAATAAGGAATAGTTTAATTTTATTTCTAAACATTTCTCAAAAATTTCTTGTCGATCTAAATATTTATCCATCAATATAATGACCAAATAAGCTTGTAAAATATTCTCAAAAAATAATTCAGCTAATTCATTTTCAAAATATTTAAAATTATTTTGTAAAATTACATGTTTTTCATTCCACCCAATTATGTTTAAATTTAATTCAAATGCATCATCATATTGAGCTGAGCGATATCGTTCTTCTTTAAAATTTAAAATATCTTTTATTATTATTTGTAAATCAATATGATTTGGAAAATGAAAAGTATCTTGAATTTTTCCCACAGCCTCACCATGGATCAAATCTTTTAGAAAATAAGGAATATAGCAAAAGGGGTTTTTTTTGTAGATTTTTTTAACTTGTTCTATAAAATTACGTCTATGAATTAATTCATCAGTATTTTTAATACTATTAATTTTTGATTCAATTAGTTTTTCAAATTTTTCTTCATCAAAAATGGTTTCAAGATTAATTGATTGTGATGGAGTGTAATTTTCATTATTTTTAGGTTTAATTCGAGGTGATTTACTAAGTATTGATTCTTCTTTATGTTGTTCTATATGATCATCAAATAATTCTAAAGAATCAAAATTCTCAGAACAAATTGGACATTTATGACTCATCTAACAAATCACTTAGCTTTTCATCATATCCACGATATGGATCCCCTACGGATGCCTGGTTATTCATTTTCATTAGTTGATGAATTCCATAATTAGCATATTTTTCACAAATTTCTACGATTTTTGCAGGATTGTCAAACAATTCTAGCAACTCATCACTTTTCATATCATCAACATTTTTTGCATGATCAAAAGCAGTTGCAATCATCATCCAAACATATTCAGGTTGACTGGCAAAATATTCCACATCGATTGTTGCTCTTCTATCTATCTTTCCATCTTTTTTATCATAATCACTAAACAGTCCAGCATTTTTTCCTAAACACATGGCATAAATGAAAATAGATGTAAGTTTTTTCCCTTTGAATAATGATGTTCTATCTTGAGTTTGACCTGATGCTTTAGAATAAAATGCAACAACTTCATCAACATTACCATCATATGCAATTTTAGGTGGCCATCCTAAGAGAATTCTCTTAGTATCTTTAATGTCAAATTTTTTAGGCGTATCAGACATCTCGCTTAAACTCCTCCACAGTTTTTCCCTTTACACCATCATTAGCAGTTGTTTTTACAATTTGGTATTCTTTCCAAACTTTGTTTGTTGGATTAAGATAAGTTCTAACAGGTTTTGCTCCTCTCTCATCACCTTGAAGATATTCTGAATCAGTTACAAACAAAACAACTTGTACTCCAGGTAAGTTTTTTGATAAAACTTGAGAAATTTCATTTCTAGAATCCCCTGAAATATTATGTAATGGGGAGTCAATAAACAAAAATGTGTTAGTATTTGTTATTTGTCTGCATCCAGATACATAAGACAAGCCCAATACGTGTGATTGACCTTTAGATAATTCTTTAACATAATCATCTGCATCACATGCAGTAATATCGTATTTTGAGGAAATTTTAACATGATCAAAAATTTCTTTTTCAGGAGCACTTTCCAAAAAGTACCTGTTTGTTGCCTCTTCAGTCTTGTTTCTTAATTCATCTACAATTTCAGATCTTTTTTCAGAGGCAAATTTTTGCACAGCTTTAATGATAGAAATTTTATTTCTCTCAGTAATGTCTACTTTTTCATGTTCAATTCTAGTATTAAGTTTGAATTCTCTAGCTTTTCTCTCAATTTCTAAATCCTCCAAATCTTCTTTCCAACCAGCAATTACAGCAGTTAAAAGAGAGATGTCCCCCCACAATGTTTTTTTCTGTTGACCATAATCTTCATCATCTTCAAATTCTATAGATTTGATTTCCTCATTCAAATCATCCAAGTCTGAAAGAATTTTTTCTTTTTCTTCTCTTGAAGATCGTCCATCTTCTACTAATTCAAGATAAATTTCATTGATTTTTTTAGGCATTGAACGATCCAATATTTGACTGATCAACCCCCTGCCTTGTGTGATGCCTTGTGATATGTCATCATCAATAATGATTTGTTTAATTTCATCTAGTTTTTTCCAAGAACCATCATCTTTTTGAAAATCCCTGCCACAAATACATCGAAGTGGATCCGATGCCAAAATTTTATCAATTGCACCTCTAGAAATTGATGGGGGGATTTTATCTTCATCTTCTAATTTTGCAAATATCTCTTCAGATTTTTCCAAAGTATCACGAATTAATAATTCAGGTAAATTATCAAACAAGAAATCCTTCATTTTAGATTCTGTTTTAGTGATTTTTGTTGTTAGGTTCTTTTTTGTTTTATCTAAAACAATAATTTGTGAATGAATATCTTTTCCAGTCTTGTTTGATTGAATTTTTTTTACAACACCATCATACTCTAATTGTTTTTTTGTTAATTCAACATCTTTGTCATTTAGGGTATTGTTAATTTTTTCCATTTCCTCTTTAGTGTCTTGCAATAATTTTGCCAACACACTGGAATCTGAGTCTTTATCTGCAATGTGACTAATAATAGCATCACGAGTATTTTTTGAATTTTTTATCAGATTATCAACAATTGGCAATCCTGAAATTTTTTCAATTCCATCTTTGATTAATTCTGCAGCTTCTGATTTTGTTCTAAATTGAACAAGTTTTTCACCATCAAATAAGAAAAAATCAGATAAATTTTCAGGAAATAGTTTAGAAATAGCGTTTTTGATTAAACGGGTATCCTTTTCATTAACTTGCTGTCCTTCTTCCCCAGTCATTCTCATCTTAGATTCAGAAATTATTTGGATTCCAGAATTTATTCTAGAATTATTTAATTCATCAAATTTTTTTGAATTTGTTTCACGATGACTAGTAGCTGTCAGGGTTCTTGATAGAACATATTTTTCTCCATCTTGATCATGTATGTCTAGAGTTACAGATGCACTGGTTTTCTCACCATTTCCAAGATTTTTCAATAAAGTTGAATTTATGATGCCCTCATCAGTAGAATCAACTTCAGTTTTAGGGTCATAATGGGAACCAAAAAGACACCAATAGATTAATTTGAAAATAGTTGATTTCCCCATTCCACTAGTACCAATAATAATTGTAAAGTTTTTGTCTAAAGAATCAGATAGTTCAATATTGTGTTCACCATAAAAATTTCCACAATTTTTTATTGTGATATTTTTTATTAAAATTCGTTCTTTATTTGACATAATCTTTACACCATTCTACAAATTTTTCATTATTTGCATATTTTTTTAATATAATATCATACAATTTATCAACACCCGTTTTTTTCATACTATCAGAACTTTCAATCTCAAGAAAGCTTGTTAGAATTTCTTCTAGTTCTTTAGGATTATTAGGATCAGAGAAATGTTCTAAAATAATTTTGTTTATTCCAACCATGATGAATATCTCCTGGTCATAGGTTAATAATCATTTGTACATACTATGCATACTCTACATACTTAGTCATGTTTTGATTCAAAAACTTCTTTTGGTAAACCATAACTAAATTCCTTAATTTTTTCTAGACAATCATCATTGTTAATTGCCAATTCTCCCATCTGCTGAATTCTATTTAGTTGTCCTCTAATCAAACCAATTTCTAATTTTTGAGATTCCAAATCATCTAAATCATAAATTCTTGGTTTAACTAGAATATCAAAAATATCTGCATGAGTTTTTCTGCTACCATCTTTGTACAAATCATCGTATTTTCTTAATACTCTGCCTCTTCTTTGAATAAACTGAGTAGGATTACCAGTTGAGGCTAAAACAATACAACGTTTTGCTTGGGGTACATCCATTCCTTCATCAAGAACCCTGTTTGATAAAATTATTTCATAATCTTCATCTGCAAAGTCTTTTAGAATTCTCATCCTATCCTTTTTCTTTTTTGGGATATTGTATGTAATTCTATGATATGTTGGAGATTTTTTAAGATCTAAACTAGAAGGAGAATCTAATAATTTTTCTAATTCATCATATTGATTTTCAGAACAAAATAAAAGTAAATGTTTAATGTCTGAAATATTTTTCATTATATCTACAAATGCATTAATTTTTGCTGCAGCATCACGAACTATTTTTCCTCGTTTAATTATTAGATTTTCACCTTTAAGACGTTCTTCATAATGTTTAGAACTCAAATAAGAGACTGCCAGTTTTGTTAATCTCTTGTATTCAATAAATTCTTCTTCAGATAATTCGACAAAAGATGGATAGTAATTGTAACGACATAATTTTTCTTCATCAATTGCTTGTTTTAATGACATGGTGTATACAGTAGAATCACCTGAAGATCCAGTAAAGTAATTTCGGATAAAATCAGTACCATCTTGATCAAAATATCTTTCAATTGTTGCAGACAATCCTAATCGGTATTGATATTTTTCAGAGAGTCCTTTTCTTGAACCATTTGTAACTAGTACCCCGTCATCATCTTCTCCGGTATTTCCTGCACCTACATGATGTGCCTCATCTACTATTATCATTGTCGGAATTTTGGATTTTTCTAGAATTTCTAAAAATTCTTCTCTTGCAAATTTTGCATGTGAGCAAATTAAAACAGATAATTTTTTTCCATCTGTATTATTTGATACTTGAATTTCTTGTCGTAGTTCTTTAGTCCAACCTTTATCTAAAATGGTAGAATCAATATGCCATTTTGAGAGTTCTTGTTTCCATTGATCTACAAGATTTGTGTATGGTGCAGAGATTATTACAAGTAAATTATCATGAATTGTTTCTAATTTTTTTATGCACCCAATAGATGTGAATGTTTTACCAGTTCCTGTAGCCATCTCAAAAATACCCTTACCATCATTTTCATGCCATTTACGCACAGCATCTTTTTGATATTGTCTTAGTGTTGGTAATTTTTGCAATTTTGGAATATCTTGTTTTGTTGCAGGGGCTTCTTTTTTGAAATAATCTAATAGTTCTTCAGAAAGAGGTTTGATTTCACAAGTAATAGAGCCTATTTGATATGATTCATTGTTCCAAAAATTACCAAATGCAATATGATCAGAGTTTATTCTATCTTTTTCAATCCAAGGTCTAGATACACGAATTTTGATTGATTCACCTAAAACTTTGTTATCAACATCAATAAACCCTTGAAAAGACAATAGATCTTCTGGTTCATCAGCATTATGAAAAATCCCAATTTCATCTTTGAGTAAATCCTGTTCATTTAATTCTGAAATTGTCAGAGGTGTGCCATCAGAATGTTTTGGAAGAATTAATTTAATTTCTAATTTCTCATTGGCAATCATCCAGGCCAATGCCTTTATGTGATCTTGTTGAAATTTGTCTTTGATTTGAGATAAATCTTCAATCCAATTTGAAGTAATTACCTCATCAATTGTTTTGTCTTTGAACGCCTCTTTGTCTTTATCAGAAAAATTTGGAATTAATGCAAGTTGCATTGTACCATCATGTTCATGAATAAAGTCTTGTAGTCCTTCAGCACAATGAATGAATTTTTGTCCAGTAAACACGCCACCAAATCTACGATAAAAATTAGAATGTGATAAAACCTTGTTGAAAAAGTCACTGTATACGTTTTGACGTTCAGAAAAATATTCTAATTTAATATCTAATTCTTCATAAAACATATTCTCACTCCAACTGACTCTCTATATTTTTTTTATCCAAGTTATGACTTTTGTGAAAAGTAATTTGTTCTAAAGTCTTTTTGCCAGTATTATCAATTATACTAGCACCATCCCTATCAATTGCAATTATTTTGTAATCAAATTGTGTGTGATGATTTGGACATACCACTATCATATTTGATTTATCATCGTCACCATGGTCTTCTAGAGGATGATAGTGGTGAACTTCTGAATAGAACTTGTTTTTTGCAATCTCAAAGGTTTTGTTACAAATTTGACATTTGTTTTGATATAGTTTTTTTAGTTCATTAACAGGGGTTGTGTCTCTAAGAAAACGCCAGACTTCAGATTTGTTCTTTTTTGCAGGTCCATTGGTGATTGGTGGGATAAATTTTCTTGGTTTTGATTTTTTGATTTGGTAATATTGTTTTTTAATTTCATAAATTCCAGATATATAAACAGAAATTCTAGTAACAGAATTATGAATTAATTCATTAAATGAAATATTTGTTTTTTGTAGATTTTCAAAAAATAGAAAGTATTGAATTGAACTTGCATCGAGATCATGAGGATAACATAATTTTCCAAATTTTGGATTTTTTATTTTTTTAGATAAATTTGCTGAAATTTTGAAATTTTCTTCAGGGGTAGTAAAATGAATTGTATCATTTTTTTGTAGTTTGGACCATAATGATGATTTGACCTTACCTTGGTGTAATCCCCAAACAAATTTGGCAGAATTATTATTTAGGATTTCTTTTGTATTGTCATTGAATTTTTCTAATTTGAATTTACGGAATTTCTCTTCGTTATTTTTGTCAATTAAAATGAAAAATTGATTTATCATGTTAGAAGTGTTTTATTAAGTTAATAAAAAATATTGGTTTAAAAATACATAATAATGAAAAAGAAATTGAAAATATATGTCATTGAATGATCATGCCAAAGAAAAATTCTTTGAAATATTGGAAAAATTATCTGAAGATAGAGATGAAACAATAGACAAAGTATTCACCGCATGGTTAGCAGAAAATGTATTCTTTTTAGATAATGAAGATGATATTGACAGGTGTATTGAAGTAGGTTCATCAGGAGATTGGGGAATAGACTTTTTCCATATGGAAAATAACCCTTCAAAAGATCAGTATATTGCATGGGGGCAAGCAAAATTTAGTAAAAACTTTGATTATGTTTTAGACAGAAAAGATTTTGAAGAATTTGTAAACACAATTAACATATTAGAAGATCCACCATTAAGTTCTAAAAAAGCATTAAAAGATATTTCAGATGACTTTATGAATTCCAGAACAAGGATTTCACCAAAAAGAATGTACTTCTTTTTCTGTGGAAAAATGAGTGAACAAGTAGAAGAACTTCTTAATGATTCTGAATGGATTGCAAAGAAAAAAGATCCAGATACACAATGGTTATTTTATGATGCAACAAAAATTCTTGAATTAATAGAAGCACCTGAAACTCCATCACTCACGATAGAGTTTACACCAAATGTTATGAATGTCTCCGACAACATAACTGGTAAAAAATCACTTGTAGGATATATCAAAGCAAGTGAAGTTGCAAGATTATATTCTGATCCAGTGATTAGAAATACAATAAACAATCTCAACTTAAGAGAATATCAAGGACGTACAAAATTCAATCAAGGTATTGCAGACACATTGAATAATGATGCTGAAAAATCAAAATTTTGGAAATTTAATAATGGTATAACCGCTACATGTGAATTAATTTCAGATGACACGAATAGTTCTACTGAATATAGATTCAAAAATTTGAAAATTGTTAATGGCAGACAAACATCTATGACATTATACAAAAAAGAATCATTACTGGATGATAATGTAACTGTAAAAATAATTATTCATGAGACCGTCGATAATGAAGAAAGATCTCTAATCAGTAAATATACGAATACCCAAAATGCAATCAAAGCATCAGATATAATTACAAATAAAGAGCTAATTACAAAATTAGCAATTCAATTTACAAAATTCCCTAATTGGTTCTTTGAAACACAAAGAGGGCATTATAACATGTTAGATAAAAAATCTAAAAATAAATTTACAAAAAAACGTCGACTTGAAAAAGAACCTATGTCTAGAAAATATCTGGCATTTGTGGGGGATCCATATTTTGCAATCAAGACCCGTGATGAAGAATTATTATTAGTTGAGAGTAATTTCAATCGGATTTTTAAAGATAAATGTCCTATGGATTTCATAGTCTCTCACATTTTTTATCAATTGATAGAAGAAATTGATGAAAAATGGAAAAACAGCTCGGATGAAAAATTGCAAAAACGTTGGCCATATATTCATAAACGTATAATAAAATTCTATATGTTAGGTTTCATCAAAAATTCGTTAGATAATTTAGAAAGTTCAGAGAAAGAAAATATTTTGAAAAACATATTTGATAATTATGATGAATTAAAAACAGGGGATGAAATCGAACAAAAATATTTAGACATAGTAATTGCAGCATTTAATGAATTCAAAGTTTTATACAGTGAAAAAAATCCTCATGAAACTGAAGACTATACTGATGATGACGTTAAAAAATATTTGTTGAAATATAATTATTTTCCAATTTTACAAGAACATAAAGAATCTAAAATGGAATTATACCCGGATGCAATTCTTGCAAAATTAAAAAAAGTTATTGAATAATTTGAGATAATAAAATTGAATCCAAATTTTCAAGATATGAAAAATGATGAATTTAGAGAGAAATTCATCCATATGGTTGTACGTGGAAAGAATTCAAGTACATACAAATTTGCATTTGCACGGTTCTTGATAGAATATTGTAATAATGAAGATGCATCTCAACATATAGAATTTTCTACAGTAGCATTGTATTTTTTGAGGTTTTATTGGCCACAAATTTGTAAAACTAAACTAAAACACTCACCAAAATACATTCAAAAAGATGGCACAGAAAAAATTGTAGAAATTGTCAGTATCATAGAAAAAGAATTTACAGAATCATGGTATCCAAAACCATTTACATATTATGAAGAACATGAAGAGTCAAAAATTAAAAATTGTGTCGATGAAATTGCAGGAATTAATGGTTGTTTAAAAGATGTAGTATGGAGATTTCAAAAAATTAATGATGCGGAAAATACAATTTTTTATGAATATAAAGTAAAACTCGATTGGACCGATCCAAATAGGAAAAAAACTGACTTGAGTTTTGGTATTAACCTCAATCCAGACGCTATGAAATTTATAAAATCAAACTATTTTTTATTACGTTCTCTAGTAATTTTTGAATGGGCTAGATTTTTAGAAAAATTTAATCGAAACGTTCCATTAATAATCCCAAAATTAGAGGGTTCAGAAATTAAAAGAAATACATCCTATGCAAACAAAGCTAAATTAGAACTAGAGAAATTCCACAAAAAATGTTTTTATTGTGCAAAAGATTTGACAGTGGATAATACTCATTTAGAACATGTCATCCCATTTGATTACATTGCAGATGATAATATTTGGAATTATGCTTTAGCATGTCAAAAATGTAATTGTAAAAAACTAGGATCACTTCCTCCAGAAAAATTTCTAGATAATTTGATTGACAACATAGTTGAAGATAGAGAGAGAATTCCAATGTTAAATGATTCATTGGTAATAATAGGAGATGATTTTGAAGATGATATTAGAAATCATTACAGTAATGCTAAAAAATTTGGATATGTTCCAAAGCCAATGCCATAAATTTCTACACTCTAATTTTTGCTATTGATTCCAAAGCATTCAGTATCTCACTAATTGCAAAATCAATTTCCTCATCAGTGTTAAATCTATTACATCCAATTCTAATGGAATTATGTGCCTGATCTTCACTTAATCCCAAGGCTAAAAGAACATGAGATGGTTCTACCAAATCACTAGTACATGCAGATCCTGCAGATATTGCCAATTTTTTTGAAACTGTATTAATTATAGATTTACTTTGTACCCCATCAAATTTAATATTCAAATTATGAACCAATCGGTTTGTAAAATGACCGTTTAATTTTCCTCCAACTGCAGAAAATTTCTCCAACATTGTATCAGTCCATTTTTTATATTTTTTATTTTCAGCATCCATATCATCAATTGCAATCTCTACTGCTTTTGCAAATCCAACTATCC
>Ga0233434_1002241_pt1 | contig 17294 bp, 19 predicted proteins | sample SI_122_August201_4_FD_182738 | JGI IMG/M metagenome (GOLD analysis project Ga0233434, IMG submission 182738) | Seawater microbial communities from Saanich Inlet, British Columbia, Canada - SI_122_August2016_120_MG | ecosystem: Environmental > Aquatic > Marine > Inlet | place: Canada: British... | reverse complement strand
GATGTCATTTTGCTGGATCTTGTAGTCAGGTATGCCCAAAAGGTGTTGATCCTGCTATGGGAATACAATTCCTTAGAGGATATTTGTTAGGTTTTAGAAGTTAACCTAATTTTTTTGGATTTGGACTGTTGTTTACCTGATTGTTAATCTGTTCTGCCATGAAGTGATTTGATACATTCACTTTAACATCTTCAACACCATCCACTTTCAACAAATTATCGTGGACGTCTTGACAAATCTTAAAACCAAATACTGCTGGACAAAATGGACTTGTAAGATGCAAATCAACTCTGACATTACTATCTTGTATGTCAACTTCATCAATTAATTCTAATTCAACAATTGATGTGGCGATTTCTGGATCTACAATCTTTGATAACTCATCGAATATTTTTACTCGCATTTGTTTAATGTCTTGACTCATGTCGGCAAAAGCGTCGATGCTATATATAACCATTCTAGAACCTTAGATAATGTATCGATCACGCCTTGGTACTGATTTAAGCGATATTACTTTGGATTATGTTTCATCAATAAATGATGATTCTGAAATTGCTTTTTATGATATTATTGGAAGTCAAGCTCATTCTTTAATGCTGTTTCAAAATAGCATCATTACAAAAAACGATGCAAAAAAAATTTTAACTGCATTGGATGGTCTGAAAAAAGAAAGTTTTGATTCATCTTCTGGAGCAGAAGATATTCATGAATTAATTGAATCACTGGTGATCAAAAAAGCTGGTATGGCAAGTGGTGGAAAAATGCATACTGCAAGGTCACGAAACGATCAAGTTGTTTTGGATATCAGAATGAAAATTAGAGATGATATCAATATTATCTGTAATTGTCTTTTGGATACCATAGAATCACTGGTTTCTGTGGCTAAAAATCACCAAAAAACGATCATGCCTCTTTACACACATCTTCAACAAGCTCAAGCTGGTTTATTTTCTCATTATCTTTTAGCACATGCGGATGCATTATCTCGAGATTTTGAAAGACTCTATGGAACATTTAACCGAGTAAATCAAAGCCCACTTGGAGCAGGTCCTGTTGGAGGAACAAGTATTTCAATTGATAGACAGAGTACAGCAAAAATGTTAGGTTTTGACAGTGTTGTTGAAAATTCAATTGATGCAACAAGTACTCGTGATTTTGTTGCAGAATATGTTGCAATGATTTCTATTTTAATGACTAATCTAAGTAAAATTTCAGAAGATTTTGTGATATGGTCTACATCTGAATTTTCTTTTATTGAACTTGCTGATGAATTTACATCGCCATCAAGTGTAATGCCACAAAAGAAAAATCCAGATATTTTAGAATTGACAAGAGGTAAAACTGCTGAAGTTATTGGAAATCTAACTGCAATTCTTACTACCATCAAAGGTTTAGCGTCAGGGTATGGACGTGATTTACAACAAATAAAATCTTCAATTTGGTCAACATCTAAAATTTCTATTAGTGCACTATTAATTTTAAAATCAATACTTCTAACTTTGAAAGTAAATGAAAAACAAATGAAAAAAACTACTGAATCAAGTAATCTTATTGCACTTGACATTGCTGAAAAATTAGTTAAAGAAGGAATTCCTTTTAGAGTAACTCATAAAATTTCGGGAATTCTAGTTCAATTAGCACATCAATCAAAAAAATCAATTTCAAAATTAACTCCTTTGGATATAAAAAAATCCGTGTCTGATACTGATGTTGATCCAAAAATAGTTTCACGCATAATTTCCACCACCACGGTAGTTTCTTCTTTGAAGGAGAGAAAATCGTATGGCTCTTCAGGATATGATGAACAAAAAAGAATGATTTCTGATAGAATCCAAAAAATTAATCAATATCGAATTGATATGACCAAACGAGAAAATACCATTAATTCATCCATTGAGTCTTTAAAAAAAGAAATTGATGAAATCATCAATTAATAAAATAAAGAAAAGTAGCGGGTCTAAAGGGATTCGGACCCTTGACAACCGGATTAAAAGTCCGGTGCGCTACCTGGCTGCGCCATAGACCCTCATCAAAAATGTTTTACGTGTATAATTTAGCCTTTTACAAATTTTTTTGTTCTGACAGAAACTTTTAATCTGGCATTTCGATTTAGTCTATTTGTGCCCTTGTAGTATAGCCCGGTCTAGAATTCGGCCCTGTCACGGCTGAGACGCGTGTTCAAATCCCGCCGAGGGCGCCATTATCTCTTTAAAACTCGTTATTTGAAAATTATTTTATGATTAATTCCTTTTTGGTTCGATCATTTTAGTAATAAATGAAAAATGAACTTATTCCTTACAAAAATATTAAAATTCAGGCAATCTTAGTGATTTTTGATGTCTGAAGAGAAAAAAGAATCTGAAGAAGTACAAAATACTGAAAATTCAGCATCCGAAAAGTCTACAGTTGAGAAAACTGTGAAAGAAGAACCTGTAAAACTAAAAGAAGATAAATCTGCAATTGAAGCAGCCGCAAAAGCAGAAGCTGCAGCAAAAATAGCCGAAGAAGCAGAAGCCGCAGTAGCAGAAGCTATTGCAAAAGCAGAAGCCGCAAAAGCAGAAGCAGAATCTGCAGCAGAAGCAGAATACAAGGCAATTGCAAATGAGGTAAAAGCAGATGATGCTAAAAAATCAGATCATACGTTTAAGAGAAAAGGCGAAGAGATTTTTCGACGAGAGATGGGCGAACCAGAATTCTTTTTGGATAAAAAAGATAGATTCCCACGACCAATTTTAACGGCAGATGAACAAGCTTCTCTTACGAGAACAGCTGAAACTCCACAAGATCAAACTCCTGCATATATCCCTGAACATGTTTTGAGTCCTGAGTTTAAGGGTATGTCTAATTATGAACGTGGAGTTGATGACTTTTTAGATGAATCAAAAGAAAGTTTACAAAAATTACAGAATAATCCTGAATCTACTGAAAAAGAAATTCTTAATGCTGAAAATAACATTAACTATTTAGAATCATTACATGAAAATTTTTACATTGGAATGAATGTTTTCAGAACTGCTAAAGGTGGAAGAAATAAAATTAAATCTTAATGGTGATATGGTTTGACTCAAGTAAGTTTTGATGTGATGAATGCAAGAGTAACATTCAAAAATATTCCTCTACACACATTATCTAAATTCACTTTCAAAGATGTTCAAGCAGCTTGTGAAGCATTCAAAAAAATTCCTGGTGTGGATGAATGTATTATTATTCAAACTGCAAGTAGAGTTGAAATATTTACCGTAAGTAATACTGAAACTGATGATTCTCCTGATGCACGAAGAAGTGAAGGAAAAGCTCTTGTGTTAAATCAAATCAAAGATACTTGGGTATCTTTATCATCATTAGAACAAATCGATATTGATCATTTTGATCAAACTCTTGAAGTTTACAAAGGCGATGATGTTTATCTTCATTTATTACGTTTAGCATCTGGATTGGATTCTGTAGTTGTTGGAAAACAAGAAATTTTTGATGAGATTGTACAATTATTGGCAAATGCAAAAAATACCGGTGTTTCAGGTAAAATTCTCAATAAATTATTTGAAAGTGTAATTAGATTGGCTATGAGAATGAGGGATACTACAGGTATTGCAAAAGATGCAATTTCTCTAGGAGATGTTGCGATAAAACTTGTAGATGAAAAAGCTGGTCTTGATTCTAAGAAAAAAGTATTACTTATTGGCACTGGAGAATCCGCAGCTATGGTTGCAAAAACTTTGAATACAAAGGAAATTTCTTTTGATGTTACGAGTAGATCCATTGAACGAGCATCCGGATTCACCACAATTTTGGGTGGAACTCCTGTTGATTTTGATGATGTTCTTACAGGTTTTAACAAATATGATATTATTTTAGTTGCAACCACATCTGATTATTTCTTGATTACTTATGATCGAATTAGATTGGTAATGGAAGACAAGAAAAAGGGTACATTGATCTTGGACTTATCTGACCCTAGAACTGTTGATGAGGGGATTACTGCACTTCCTGGAATCAAACTTTTGTTTAGAGATCAAATTTATGAGCTTTATGAAGAAAGTGTCAAATCTAGAATTGGCATTGTACCTGCAATAGAAAAAATCATTGAAAAAGAACTCCCTGTTTTATCAATACGAATGCAAAGATTCGATTCTTGATTTTATTATAATCCCTGTTTTCTTAAAAGAAATTGCATGATGGCTTCTTTAGAATAATCTATTCCGTGTTCTTCCTCAGTATGGTTTCTAAAATTTTCAATTACTACTTCCATTTCTCCACTTGCAACAAAATCACATTCAAACCCATAATCTCTACACTTGAGTTCTGCCATACATTTGAAAAAATACTCTGAATATAAAAATCAACATGTCTGTATTCATTAAAGAATTAATTTTTAAATTTAGAAATAATGACTGATACTTGTTTAAAAATTATTTAACCGTATGATTCAAATTTGATTCCAAAACTGCCATCTGATTTCTTTTCATGTTCAGTTACAAAACCTTTTGGACCTAACGAATCTATTACCCCATCAATTGTTCCTTGATACCCACAAATGTAAATTATTGAATTATCTGGAGTAATTTCTTCTCCTACTAATTCTTCAACTGGTGATAAACCTGTTTTTTTATCTGCCTTGAAAAATGACTCTACTCTACCTACGTGACCATTCCAAGATCTGTTGAAGAACTCTTTTGGTCTACTGATTGCAGCTCTATATCTGAAATTCCATTTGTCTCTTCCTCTCTTTTCACTTTCTAATTCAAAATCTGTCAATAATCGTTTGTAGCTTAATTCATCAACATAACTTGCACCGTGTAAAACAATAACTTCTCTTTTATCATTTGTATCGTGAAAATGCTTTGCAAATGCAATAAATGGTGCTAGTCCTGTCCCTCCACCAACACAAATTACTCTTCTATCATCTTTTCCCCCATTAGGCAATGCATCACTAATTTGTAATGCAGTTCCACTTGGATCTCCAAGATATACCTCATCACCTACACTTGAATAGAATAATTCTGTTGTTACTCTTCCAGGTAATGGTTTTCTCACCCAACGAATTACAAATTCAAAATAATCTCTATTTTCTGCATGAGATGCAATAGAATATGCTCTTCTCACCACTTTCTTTTCTGATGGTATAGGGAGTCCAATTGTCAAAAATTGACCTGTTTCATATTCTGGCATGCCAGTTTCTGGAACTAATCGTATAACTACAAGATCTTCTTTTAATAATTCTCTGTAAACGACTTTTGCTTTCGTTTCACTTACCATACAAGATGTTTTTTCTTGACTTTGGTTAAATATATTTCTCTTATGATTTGATTATTACTTAATTTGTGACATTATTTCATCGAGAATTTTTTGATTTGCAGCTGCAATAAAAGACACTCTAGTCGAATAACTAAGATCTGCATCAAGTGGATTTAGATCTGCATCTAGCAATAAACCTCCAGATTCTTTTACAATTAGATACCCTGCAGCGATATCTTGTATTCTGATCTTATCTCTTAAATCAATAAAAATATCCATTAGTCCTCTTGCAAATAATGCCATTTCTAGAGCATTAGCACCAAAATGTCGTGTATGATTATGATTTTCAAATATTGGATGTAATCGTTTCATCAAATCTACGGTTGCTCCTGATGTATTGATACCTACAATTTTGTAAACTGGATCCTCTGTTTGCACTTTCATTTTCTTTCCATTGAAAAATGAACCCTTACCTTTTGTTGCCCAGTACATTTCCCCGGTTGATAAATTAGTAATTACACCGTCTGTAATTGAACTAAGTTTATCTTCTGTTGCAAACGCTAATGAGCTACAGAAAAAAGGTACTCCTCGCACTGCATTGGCAGATCCATCTATTGCATCCATTATCACATATCCTTTAGGGTTTTTAGATAATTCTACCCTGCCACACTCTTCACCTAAAACAACACATTCAAAATTGATCTCTTTAAGATAATCTAAAACTGTTTTTTCAGCAATAATGTCGATGTTTCTTGAAATATCTCCACCTGCACCTCTGCCAAAATCCCCAGCAGCATCTTCAGTACCTGCAATATCTTTTACATTTTCATAAATTTTATTTGAAACTTCACGAAGAATTTCTATTATTTCCATAATTGATATTTTTTTATTCGTAATTTAAGTGAAGAAAAAAATTTGTTTTGAAAGCATAAATAACAATAAAGAAGTTAACGTTTGTGAGTGGTAAAGATCAATCTGTTGTAAGTAAAGAAGCTTTGATGAGTACAAAACCTGGAAAAAAAATAATGAAACAAGCTTTATTCAAATCAAAAGGATACAAATTATTTAACAAATACAAAGAAGAAACAGAAAATGAATTTCCAAATTTTGCTAAAAGATTTGCAGAGGGATTGTTACATGAAATAAAATCTGATACTAATCCAAATTCTACTCAACAAGCATTCGGTGATGAGGTGGGTTCTACTGAGATTATCCTAAATTCATCTGAAATTGAGCCTATAAAATCAAAATTAGAAAGTCTTGATGTATTACAAGATAGAGTAAATCGTATTCTTAATTCTAATTTTGTAAAAATGACTTTTCCTGTTTTTAATGGTTTGTTTGATGCAGCAGCAGAATATTCTGGAAGAAATGATCCACAACTAAAACAAGATATGGTTGAAGGTCATATTCTTGCAATTGATCTTAGTGAGCCTATGGATAGAATTGTAGATAAGGATGAAGATTTGGAATTTCTTGATGATTACAAATTGATGAATCCATATATTTTGAAATTAGCTAGAGACAAAATTTCAAAAGGTGGTGAACAAGTTCTCAAAGAATTTGAAGCAGGGTTTGAAGATGCAAGAATTGGACAATATTTGGATGAAAAACTAAAATCAAAACCCACCACAATCACCGAAGAAGAAATGACTTTGTCTTACAAAAAATACCGTGCAGTAATGGGAACTGCTGGCAGAAATATGGCTCTTGCAGAAAGACCTTTGGGCGAAATTTTTTATTTAGGTATGGCAAGAGCTGCTGAAGGTGTTGGATGTGGAAATGAAATTGAAGACTCTATTAAAAATGGATTTGTAAAAATCCCTTCTTGGCCATTATATTATTCATTATTGGCAAATGATGTAGAGAAAGGATTTGAAGTTACTATGGAAAAAAGTAATTTGTATTTAGAGGATGCAAGACTTACACTTGAATTGTTACCTGAAAATTTTTCTCACAAAGAATTTTTGGAATTTTTATTTTTGACTGTGGAACATTATAATCAATTTTGGTACAATAAATTACAAAAGGCTAACAAATGGTCAGAATTCCAATCTAAACTTCCCAAGTGATTGTATTGATGTGGTCTGAAAAATACCGACCTCAGATTATTTCTGACATGGTTGGAAATGAAGAATCCCGTGCTTCTATAATGGAATGGTTTGCAAAATGGAAGAAAGGTACAAAACCTCTCTTATTGGTAGGACCTCCTGGTATTGGTAAAACCACTATGGCTTATCTTGTAGCCAAACAATTTGGATATGATATGATTGGGCTTAATGCAAGTGATGTTAGGAGTAAATCTAGAATTAATGAAATCCTCACACCTGTTTTAGGAAATGTCAGTGTTTTGGGAACTCCTATGATTTTTGTAGATGAGGTAGATGGAATTCATGGCCGTAGTGATTATGGGGGTGCTGCAGCACTTGTTGATATTTTGAAAGAACCTACAGTACCAATTGTTCTTGCAGCAAATGATGATACTTTGGATAAAATGAAAAATATTAGAAAAGTTGTAAAAACTATTTCTTTTAAAAAAATTCCTCCCAGATTATTGCGAGTTTATCTTGAAAATATTTTGAAAAAAGAAAGTGCAACATTAAGTCCTGGCTCTTTGATTAAAGTAATTCATAAATCACGTGGAGATATCCGTTCGATGATTAATTTAACCCAATCTTTATTGACTGGTTTTAATCCTCAAACTGAAACTTCTTTTGAAAGTATTAATGTTGAAGATGGAGTAAATGCTTTCTTTAAAGCAAATTCAATTGAAGAAGCTAGAGGTATTTTGTATTCTATGCAAATAAATCCTAGAGATAAAATTAATGCATTCTATTCAAGCATAATCACTAGTGAATTAGATAATACAACACTTGCAAATTATTTGGAAACAATATCTAACGCTGATATGCTTTTTGGAAAGATAATGAAAACTCAGAACTGGAGATTATTACGTTATCTAAATGATATTTTAATAAAATTATATCGAAACGATGATCGAATTAGATATTCTCAATACAATCTTTCTTGGCCATTACTAAATAGAATTCGTTGGGATGGTGCAAAAATAAAATCATTATCTTCTGTCATGGCAAAAAAACTACATTTTTCATCTAGTGCATTTGTAACTCTTTGTTTACCTTATGTTTTATTTTGTATTAAAAATAAAACTTTAGAATTAGAATTACAAGAAACTTTTGGTGACATAATTGAAAAGGAGATTGGACTAATACAATGAGCTGGCGAAAAATACCTATGAAATTCCCAGGAACATGCATAGTTTGTGATGAAAAAATTGAAGTTAATGAAATTGGATTGTGGGCAAAAGGTTTGGGTGTTAAACATGAAAAATGTGCTCAAACTAATGAACTACAATGTATAGTCTGTGGTGCTTCAGCTGGTTGCCCACAATGTGAGTTTCAAGAAAATTGTGATATTCCAAATGTCTCTCAATTATGTATTTGTAAGAAATGTAGTGAGGAAAAGACTGCTTTTGCTTCTTATCAAAAATCAACAAACAAGAAATTTCCACTTCTTAACTCTTGAAATTCTAAAATAAACAATGATCCATGAGTTTTTTTAAAATTTCTATATTTTGATATTCTCAAATTAAATTAATATAGGAAACCATCTTGCTTTAGAATACTGTGCATTCTGAAAAGATTGAAGGTTATTCTAAAAAAAATAATACAGCATTACAAGGTGGAGGCCAAGATCGAATCAAGGCCCAACATGACAAGGGTAAATTAACTGCTCGTGAAAGAATTGACCTTTTACTTGATGAAGGCACTTTTACTGAAATTGATCCATTAACCACTCATCATTATCATGAATATGATATGCAGAAAAAGAAATTCTTTACAGATGGTGTAATTGGTGGTTATGGGAATGTGGATGGTAGACAAATCTTTGTTTTTGCTTATGATTTCACCATTCTTGGTGGAACCCTAAGTCAGATGGGAGCTAAAAAAATCTGTAAATTAATGGATCATGCTGTTCAAACTGGTTGCCCAATAATCGGTATAATGGATTCTGGTGGAGCTAGAATTCAAGAAGGAATTATGAGCCTTGATGGATTTGCAGATATCTTTTATCATAACCAATTAGCTTCTGGTGTAATCCCACAAATCACTGCAAGTATTGGTCCATCTGCTGGCGGTTCAGTATATTCTCCTGCAATGACTGACTTTGTAATTATGGTTGAAAAGGTAGGTACAATGTTTGTCACAGGACCTGATGTAGTCAAAACCGTTTTGGGTGAAGAAATTTCATTTGATGATCTTGGAGGAGCAATGACACATGGTTCAAAAAGTGGTGTTGCACATTTTGTTGCAGAAAACGAATACCAATGCATGGATTATATCAAAAAATTAATTTCATATCTCCCTCAAAATAATACTGAAGCCCCACCTACAATTGAAACTGATGATGATCCAAACCGAATGGATCATAACTTGATCAACATTATTCCGGAAAATCCATTACAACCATACGACATGAAGGAAATCATAAACTCTATTGTTGACAATCATGAATTCTTTGAAGTACATGAATTATTTGCTCCAAACATTGTAGTGGGTTATGGAAGAATGAATGGTAAAGTAGTAGGAATTATTGCAAACCAACCTATCCATCTTGCCGGTGCGCTTGACATTGATTCCTCAAACAAAGCTGCACGTTTCATTCGATTTTGTGATTCATTTAATGTTCCAATAATTACTTTGGTGGATACTCCTGGATACATGCCAGGTTCTAATCAAGAACATAATGGAATCATTAGACATGGTAGTAAGTTACTTTATGCATATTGTGAAGCAACTGTTCCAAGAATTACCTTAGTTATTGGTAAAGCATATGGTGGAGCATACATTGCAATGGGAAGTAAGAATCTTAGAACTGACATTAATTATGCATGGCCAACTGCTAGATGTGCTGTATTAGGTGGTGAAGCTGCTGTAAAAATCATGTATAGAAAAGATCTCAGTGAAGCTGAGGACGCTGAAGCACTAAAAAAACAATTAATCGATGAATTTGCAGAAAAATTTGAAAATCCTTACGTTGCAGCATCTCATGGAACTGTAGATAATGTAATTGATCCTGCTGAAACAAGACCTATGTTAATTAAAGCACTTGAAATGCTCGAAAACAAAAGAGTAAAACAATTACCAAGAAAACATGGAAATATCAACCTGTGATTAAAGATGATTGAAAAAGTACTTATCGCAAATAGAGGAGAAATCGCTTTACGTGTTATTAGAACATGTAAGGCACTAGGAATTAAAACAGTTGCAGTTTATTCTGATGAAGATTATAATTCAATGCATGTAAAGCAAGCAACTGAAGCATATCATATTGGAGAAGCAGCTCCTGCAAAATCATATCTTAATCAAGATAAAATTCTTGAGGTGATGCTCAAATCTGGAACAGATGCTGTACATCCTGGTTATGGTTTTCTTTCTGAAAATGATGATTTTGTAAATTTATGTGATAAAAATAAAATTACCTTTATTGGTCCTACTGCAGAATCTATGGATCTCTGTGGAGATAAAATGAAATGTAAAGCTGCAATGCTTAAAGCAGATGTTCCAACAGTTCCTGGAAGTCCTGGTTTAGTAGATGATGCAGCTGCTGCAGAAAAAATTGCTAATGAAATTGGCTATCCTGTAATGTTAAAATCAGTTTATGGTGGTGGAGGTCGTGGAATTAGAATTGTAACTAATGATAAAGAATTACACGATGGATTTGAATCCGTTACTGGTGAATCTATTGCAGCCGTAGGTAAATCTGCAATACTAGTAGAAAAATATCTAGAAAAAACACGACATATTGAATATCAATTTGCTCGAGACACTCATGGAAACACTGTTCATATTTTTGAAAGAGAATGTTCTATTCAAAGACGTAATCAAAAATTAATTGAACAAACTCCTTCCCCAATCGTTGATGAAGAAACTAGAGCCCGTATAGGTGAATCTGTTTGTAGAGCTGCTGATGCAGTAGGCTATACCAATTTGGGTACTGCAGAATTCTTGAGGGCTGATAATGGAGAATTTTACTTTATTGAAATTAATGCTAGATTACAAGTAGAACACCCTATCACAGAATTTGTTTCTGGATTAGATTTGGTGAAATTACAACTGGATATCGCAAATGGTGAGGCAATCCCATTCAAACAAAGTGACCTCAAAATGAATGGCTATGCTATTGAATGTAGAATAAATGCAGAAGATACTTTCTTAGATTTTGCCCCCTCAACAGGACCTGTTCCTGATGTAACAATTCCTGCAGGACCTAGTGTTAGATGTGATACCTATCTTTATCCTGGATGTACTGTTTCACCATTTTATGATTCACTTATGGCAAAACTCGTTACTTGGGGACAAACATTTGAAGAATCTAGAACAAGAATGCTTGCTGCATTAAATGATTTTTACATTCAAGGTGTTGAAACTTCTATTCCATTATACAAAACAATTCTAAATTCTGACGAGTACAAAAATGGAGATCTTTCCACAGACTTTCTAAAACGTTATGACATGATTGATAGATTGACTGCAGATCTCAAGAAAGAAAAAGAAGATAAAAGTGAGGCTGCATTAGCTGCTGCAATTATTCATTCTGAATACTTTAAGAGTAGAGCACAAAACAGCACTACCAATAACGCTAATTGGAAATACAAATTGGATTGATGAAAAATGAATTATAAAATACAAGATATTGAAAAATCATTTGAAGGAAAAATATTAGAAAATTTAGGAAACAATGATTATGTAATTAAGATTAATGATAACGAGCATAATTTAAAAATCATTACAATGAATTCAAACGGAATTGAATTTATTCTAGATAATACATATCACAAAGCAAAATATCTTGAACAATCAACAAATGAAATGAATATCGTAATTGATAATGTCCCAATTACTCTAAACTTACATACGCACTTTGATGAAGTTGTTTACAAAAATTCAGGTGGAGGTGGTACAGGCAATGCACAACTAGCTTTGAAAAGTCAAATTCCTGGAAAAGTTGTATCAATATCTGTTGCAGAAGGTGACTCTGTAGCTAAAGGAGATGTTGTTTGTACTTTGGAATCCATGAAAATGCAAGTTGCTATTAAATCTCATAAAGATGGAGTTGTAAAAACAATAAAAGTAAAAGAAACTGGAACTGTTGCAAAAGGCGACGTTGTTGCAGAAATAGAATAATTTTTTTATTTTAAGAAATTTTTAATCTCTTCATAGTTTGGTTCTTTCAATGGATCTTCTGAAACCCATTTGTAACCAATTTTCCCATCTTCCATAATTATAAACACAGAACGCTTTGCTGCATTGTAATCTTTAATGTGTAGTAGATCTGGCATTAAAATATCATAATTTCTAATTGTTTTACTTGTATAATCCCCTAATAATGGAAAGTTAAAGTTGTGTTTTTCTGCAAATGCTTTGTTTGCAAATGGACCATCATTGCTAATTGCAACTATTTGTGCACCAAGATCTGATATTTCTTGCCATGAGTCTCTAAATGTACATAATTCTGTCTCACAAATTGGAGAACTAGCAGCTACAATGAATGATAATACTATTTTCTTTCCTTTAAATTCCTCCAAAGTCCGTAATTTCAGATCAGTATCTGGAAGTTCAAAATCAGGTGCAATATCTCCTATATTTGATGACATAGCACCATTTTGATAATGTTCTATAAAGTACTTTAGAAAATTAAGTCTTTTTGAAAGTAGATCAAAAAAAGGAAGGATACCTTTTTATAAAAAAATCAGAGTCAAAAGCCATATTGGTCGGGGAATTAGCGGGCAATTACAGCGCCATTGTATTGATGTTCGGATTTGCAGTAGCTGCAATGGCACCTGCATTGGTAATTTCTAGGATGATTTCACCTAGAAAACGAAGTAACCCTGTCAAGTTTTTGCCAATGGAATGTGGTCAAGTACCATCAGGAGAAGGAAGAACTCATTTTATGATGCAGTATTATCCTTACATTTTGATGTTTGTTGTATTTGATGTCATGGCAATTTTTTTGTATGCATGGGGAAGTGCAATTTTAGAACTTCCAAAGAGTGCAACTTTACCAATGATGGGATTTTTAGCTATTATGTTTGGTGCAATGGCATTTGCATTGTACCAATCAGGGAGAAGAAGAATTTGGTAGTTTTTTATGTACATGATATTTGTCAGGAGATGAGAAAGTTTGCTTAAAGATCTAATCACTCCAGAAAATGCAAATGTCTTTGTAGGAAAATTAGGTGATATTTTAGAAAAAGCAATTGACAAACCATTGGGCTATGCGATTAATTGGGGTCGAATTTGGTCTCTTTGGCCTGTTCACATTGAAACAGCTTGTTGCAGTGTTGAATTTGGTGCGGCATCAAGTCCTAGATATGATGTTGAAAGATTTGGTATCATTGAAGCATTTGGATCACTAAGACAATGTGATCTAGTTGTAGTTCAAGGTACTATTACAAGAAAGATGGCACCACGTCTTAGATTAGTTTATGATCAAATGCCAGAACCAAAATATGTAATTGCTATGGGTGCTTGTGCAATTACTGGAGGTTTGTATTTTGATTCGTACAATGTACTTCCAGGAATTGATGGAATAATTCCAGTTGATGTTTACGTTCCAGGATGTCCTCCTAGACCTGAAACTCTAATTCAAGGATGTATTTTGTTACAAGAGAAAATTAAGAGAATGAAAGCTAGGAAGTTTGTATAATGAGTACTGATACTAAAACATCTACAACAGATGTACCATCTGAAGAAAAACCAACAACAGATAAACCAGTTGCAAAAAAGCCTGAAGAAAAACCAGTAGAATTACCTGCATTTGAGAAAGGCATTTCTGATAAAATCACTGAAAAATTTGGAGATAAAGTTGAAGTTGCTTTTGTAAAAGAAGATAGAGTTAGAATTAATGTAAGTCGTGAAAACATACATGATGTTGCTGAATTCATTCGTGATGGATTAAATTTTGATCATGTAGAATCTGTTTCAGGTGTAGATTACCCTCAGGATAAAGAAATTGAGGTTGTTTATCATATAGGATCTTATTCTGATTCTTCATTAGCACGACAAATTCTTGTTTTAGCTACTAGAGCACAACGAGAAGAAAATCCAATTCCTGGAAATGATGCAACAAAACTCCCAACTCTTAGAGATATATTTTACAGTGTAGAATTTCATGAAAGAGAGATTTTTGAAATGTTTGGAGTTTTCTTTGATGGTCATCCTGATAATAGACGATTACTTTTACCAGAAGATTGGGCAGATTTACCACCACTTAGAAAGGACTTTGCATTAAAGGGACGATAAGAATGAACGAGATAATGCCCGGACTAGCACTCCAAAAAGTTGACGAGAGAATTATGACTCTTAATGTTGGACCACAACATCCAGGTTCTGGCCATATGAGAATTATTGTACAAATTGATGGTGATTATATTGTTGCATGTGATCCTGATCCTGGTTATGTTCATCGTGGAGAAGAAAAGATGGCTGAATATAGAAATTATATTTTAAACATTCCTCATTTGGAAAGACCAGTAATTCACGATTCTTGTAATGTGCTTTATCCATATGTTTTGGGAGTTGAAGAAATTCTTGGAATCGAAGTTCCTGAACGTGCAAAATATGTCAGAGTAATTGCATCTGAATTAAATCGATGTATCTACATAATGTATTGGCTTGCAATTTATGGAATTTTCTTAGGACATTCTACAATGTTTATGTGGCCTGCAGGTGATCGTGAATTCTTAATTGATCTCATGGAAAAAATGACTGGTGCAAGAGTAACACATGCACATTTTGTTCCAGGTGGAGTTAGAAATGATTTACCTGCAAATTTTGAAGATGTTTGTTTACGTCAAGTAAATTATTTTGAAAAACGTATCAAAGAATACGCTGCAATTTTTTATGATAATCCAATTTTGATTGCAAGAACTAGAGATACTGGTGTTTTATCTAGACAAGATGCTATTAGACTTGGAACTACTGGTTCTGTTCTTCGTGCAAGTGGTGTAGATTATGATCTTAGAAAGAAAGAACCTTACGATGCTTATGATGAGTTAGATATTCACACTAATGTAATGAAAGAAGGGGATTCTTATGCAAGATCTAAAATTCCTTGGCTTGATATGCTGGAAAGCTGTAATATTATTAGACAAGCATTACAAAAAATGCCAAAGTCTGGTTCTGTTAGAACAAAACTTAAACCAAATCCAAAAGGAAAAGGAGATCAAACAGTATACAAACGTGTAGAGTCTGGTAGAGGTTCTTTGGGATGCTATATTGTCTCTGATGGTAAAACAGAACCATATAGACTAAAACTAAGTGTACCTTCTTTTAGAAACTTAATTGCATTACCATATCTTCTCAAAGGTGAAAAACTTGGTAACATGCCATCTGTTTATTGGAGTCTAAATTATTGGCCAGTGGAGGCAGACCGATAAATGTCAGTTATTGCACCAAAATTCAAACTAAGTGAATTTATCAAATCATTACTTGATAATGCCTTTTGGGCAATTTTAATTCTAAACTTAATAGGAATTCCTGCAGTTTTTATGATTCTGTTTGCAATTGAAATGCCAGTGATTAATGGTGAATTACTTACTCCATTTCTTGCGCTTTCATGGATAGCAGATCCTACACGTACTTTGCCTATCATTCAATCATTTATGGAAACTGACATGTTCAAAGTAATGGCATTTCCAGGATTCGGTTTTGCAGCATTATTAGCTGCTGGAACAATTTTTGTTGAAAGAAAGATGATGGCAAAATTACAATTAAGAGTTGGTCCTTTTTACTGTGGTAAAGTTGAAGGTATTTTACAACTGATGGGTGATGGGTTAAAACTTATTTCTAAAGAAATTATTATTCCAGCAAAAGCAGACAAACCAATTTTCTGGGCAGCACCAGTACTGTTTGTTGCAGCTGCAGCAGCATTTGTTGCACTAATTCCAGTTGCCCCAGGTTGGGTAGTTGCAGATGTTGATTTGGGATTACTTGCAGTATTTGCAGTAATTGGATTTTTCCCAATCATTACAATTCTTTCAGCATGGTCTGCAAACAGTAAATTCCCATTCATTGGTGGTATCAGAGCATTATTCCAAATGGTTTCATTTGAAATTCCATTAATTCTATCTTTGTTAGGTGTTGTAATTTTAACTGGCTCTCTTAATTTGTCTGAAATTGCTGCAAGTCAATCTAGTTTTCCATGGATTATCTTTTTACCTGTTGGTGCAATTGTATTTTTTATTACAATGCTTGCAGAATTAGAAAGAATTCCATTTGATTTACCAGAAGCTGAAAGTGAAATTGTAGCTGGTTGGTTAACTGAATTATCTGGAATGATGTATGGGCTTGTTCAATTAGGAACTTATTTGAAACTTTATGCCTTTGCAGCTTTGTTTGTTGTATTGTTTCTTGGTGGATGGAATGGGCCATCAATTATACCTCCATTCCCTGCTGAAATAATCACTGATGGAATTACAATGGGTCCCGTGACCCTCAAAGTTCCTGGATTACCTGTGTTTTCTCAAGAGATGCTTAATGGCACACTTTGGTTTGTTCTCAAAACTGTGGGAGTAATATTTTTCATAATTTTACCAAGAGGTGTTTTCCCAAGAATTAGAGTTGATATGTTGTTAAATCTTGGTTGGACCAAACTTATTGGACTGGCATTCGTTAACATCTTTATTGCACTAGGCTTGCTTTACGCTGGAGTCTTGGGACCAGGAGGATTACAATAATGGGAACTGCTACAGGTATAATTCGTGCATTAAATTCTGGAATTAAACATCTTGCAATGAAACGATTTACTCTTAGATATCCTGAAGAGAAATTGAAATTTGTAGGTGATGGTTATCAATTTGATCCTTCCACTGGTGTTGGTATTGCTGGATTAAAGGGACGTCATATGTTGTTTCATGATCATTGTACTGGTTGTCAATTATGTTCTATTGCATGTGAAGGTGTTGCAGAAGCTATTGCAATGGTAAAAGTTCCAGAAGAACAAAAACAAAACAAGAAATCAATTATGCCTCAAAT
>Ga0233434_1002238_pt1 | contig 17318 bp, 16 predicted proteins | sample SI_122_August201_4_FD_182738 | JGI IMG/M metagenome (GOLD analysis project Ga0233434, IMG submission 182738) | Seawater microbial communities from Saanich Inlet, British Columbia, Canada - SI_122_August2016_120_MG | ecosystem: Environmental > Aquatic > Marine > Inlet | place: Canada: British... | reverse complement strand
CTATGCATCAGGTACATGTCTCTTTACATCATCTAAAGTTTTAGATAAAATTGGATTACTTGATCCATTTCTATTTCTTTATCATGATGATTTAGATTTAGGTTGGAGAGCAGCACAATTAGGAATTAATTCATATTTTGTTCCAAATGTAAAAATACTTCATGCAGAAAGCTATATTTTAAAATGGAGTTCAAAAAAATTCTATTGGTTAGAACGAAATAGAAAATATTGTCTTTTAACTCATTTTTCTAAGCCTACATATAAAAAAATGAGATTAAATCTAATATTAGTTGATTTTTTTGTATGGGTATTTTATATTTCAAAAGGATTTTTATTTGCAAAAATTAAAGCAGAATTAGATATTAGGAAAAATAAAAGACAAATTGAAAAAAAATATTTAGAATTAGAAAATAAAAAAATTATTTCAGATGAAGAGTTAATTAAAACATTTCCTGACAAAATTTTTGTTCCAGAAAATGTCGCTAATGGAAATATGAATAAATTTTTTAATTCTATTTTAGAGAAACTAAGTATTAAAACAAAAAGAAAAATTTTATTTTAAAATTAATTAATTAATTCAGAAATAACAATTGCTATAGCATAATTTCCTTCATGACTAATACTAGTACGAAAAACATAATTTTTTGCAGAATCTAATAATTTAATCATTGGTTTTGAGTTAACATGAAAAGTTTCTATTTTAGAAATATAGATATCATCATTAACTGATTTTTTTACAGCTTCCTTTAAAGCAAATTTTCCAGCAAAATGAGATGAAGAATCTTGAAATTTCAAACAATAATCAATTTCAGATGATTGAAAAATTGATTGATAAAATCCAGGTTTTTTTTGATATGGAATTTTTTTAAAATCAGTTATATCAGTGATATCAATTCCAACTCCAAGTTTTTCAATCATATTATTACTATCTGACAATGATTTTAGCAACACCATCAATTAAGCAAATTTTTGATTTATTAAAAATTGAGGTAGTAACTGTTATTATTTTTGTAGAATCACTTTTTTCAATTACCTCACCAACAACCTCAATTTCATCATCAATATAGCATGGAGAACGAAAATTTAATGTTTGAGAAAAATATAAAGCATTTTTTCCAGGTAAATGCATTCCAACTAATTGTGAAAAAAATGTAGATAAAAACATACCATGAACTATTCTTTTTTTAAATGAACTAGATTCTGCAAATTTAGCATCCATATGTAATGGATTTAAATCTCCAGATAAAGTACCAAATGTTTGAACCATTGACTCAGTGATTTTGATCATAAAACTTTCTTTTTGGCCAATAAAAATATCATCATAAGAATATTCATTTAAAAAATTAGTCATTTAGATTTACACCATGATTTTTTAAATGACGTTTGATGTCTGCAACATTTTTTACATCCATTGCTTCATCTATAGAAAATTTTACATTAAAATTTGATTCTAATTCATACAAAAGTACATATCCATTAAAAGAAGTCCAAGATGGAATTGTTGAAGGATTAGATTCATCGGTTATATTTTCATAATTTATATTCATTACTTTTGAAATAATTTTAAATAATTTTTCAGACATTATTCTTCACTCAATGTTAAAAAATCAGGCATATTGAAAGGTTTATCTAAATTATAAATCCAAATACCATCTTTTTTATAAAATTGACAATTAGGAAGAAAATTTTCAATAGGTTTATTTTTTTCTGTAGGAATAAATTTTGCTTTCAATCTTTTTATGTTATTATTTTTTGCTTCATTAAGAATAAAATATAAAATTGCTTTTTCAGCTTCACGTCCCATCACTCTACAACTTAAAAGAAAAGTATCTAAGAACCATTCATCAGAATTAGTTTTTTCAACAATAAAAACACCTGTAATTCCATTATCACCAAATTTATCTCTAATCTGTGCACAGCCAATCAAAATATTTTGATCTTCTGAAAATTTTTTAATTTGATCCTCATGATATCTTTTTGTTGTTAGATTGAATTGATTTGTTTTCAAAGTTAGTTGAGATATTCTAGGAATTGTAAAACTGTTTGTTTTTTTAATTTCTATTTCTAAATTTAATTTTTTTAAGAATTCAGAAATATCAGATATAGAATTTTGAGATTCAATTCTTTGTTTTTGCTCTAAATACATTTTTCCACGATTAGTATCTTCAGAAGTAATTTGAAAAGTACTAAAATCATGTAATGATTGAATTACTTCAGAGTAAAGTGATGGATCATGAGGAAGTTCAGGAGTAGTTATTTCAGGCATAGTTTCTCTAATCAATTCTCTATTAATGGGATCATCATCAAAAAAGACAAAACTATCTAATCCAATATTCAATTCCTTAGAAATCTCTTGCATATTTGATGCTTTATTGTTCCAATTTATTTTGATACAAGAAAAATCACTTTCTGTTAAAATCATAAAAGGATGTTCACGAATAACTTGAATTGCATCATCAAAATTATTTTTACTATTGATTGCAAGTAATATTCCTCTTTGTGATAAGGCTTTTAGATATTTTTGAAATTCTACAAATGCATTTCCAGGAGGTTGTGGACCTAAACGTATACCATCAAATCCATCTTCACCTACAATACCACCCCAAAGAGTGTTATCTAAATCTACAACAATACATTTTTTTGTTAAACCCAAAAATGATATAATGTAAGGCATAAATTCATTTGCTAGATATGGAATATAATCAAGTGAAATTTTAATATCACCAAAAAGATAATTTTGAAAATTAAATACATTATTTTCACCATGTTTAATAACAAATTTAAAAAAATCAAATACATATGCAGAATTAATATTAAGTAATTTTTCTTTTAATTTTTTATTGAAGTCTATAATTGCATCATGAAAGCTATAATTGGTTTTTGTTTCTGCAATACCATGTGGTGAATAATGAGGTAATGCTAAATTTGTTATTACTAATTTAGAATTACTAGTTTCATTAAATTTAGTAATCAAATTAATTATTTCAGTAATTTTTTCATTTACAAAATTTTCTCTTTCTGATTTTGTCACTGAATAAGGAAAATGAAATAGATCTCCAAAAATACTTCTTGTATCTAAAATTAAGAATGTAATATCAGGTGAAAAAGAATATAGTTCACTTTTTTTATCTAAAATTTCTTGATTGTATTGATTATAACCAGCAACATATGCATTACATGAAATTTGTTTTTTTGAACATTTAACTTTTAATGATTCAGATAATCCATTAATTGTAAAACTAGATAAAAAAGCCACTTTAATTTTTTTATTAAAATTATTTATTTCTAATTTTTCAGAATCTAAAATATATTTTGATAGTGGTTCTTCTTTATCCATCAATTCAAATATTTCAATTTTACCTTAAATATTTACTTGATGTGCTTATTCCAAACAAAATAGACTAATCTTTTCTCCAGAAAGCTTAAAACTAAAAACAGAAATTTTATAGTGTTTAAATGAAAAAATCTGAAGATGTTTTCTCAATTAATGAGCACGAAGTAATGGAATATTACGGATTTGAAGGGGAATTTGGAAAAATTAAACTAAAAATCAAAATGTTCCGGTCATGGATCCTACATAAATGGGCATATTCATCACCATTGTCAAATTTTGTAATTAATATACAAAAATCTAGAGGTGTAGCAATTGGTAAAAATTGTCACATATCACCATATGTGTTGATAGATTTAGTATATCCCGAATTAATAGAAATTGGAGATAATGTTACAATAGGGTCTAATGCTATGATTTTTGGACACATTAATCCAACTGCAAATTTAATTTTAAAAAAAACACATTATCCTAGAAAAGTTGCCAAAGTTACAATTAAGTCTGGAGCGGTAATTAATCCCGGAGCAATCATTACTGCAGGTGTAACAATTGGTAAAAATTCAATTGTTTCAATAGGAAGTGCAGTTTTTGAAGATATACCAGATAATTGTGTAGTTTTAGGAAATCCTGCAAGAGTGGTAAAAAAACTTGATTTTGAAAATAATTAAATTAAAAAAATCTAATTTGATTAAAGGTATGAGGTAAAATTGAATTTATTAGGAATAGATTTTGAAGATTGGTTTCATCCAGAATTAATTCAAAAAGTTTTAACAAATGAAGAAAAAAAACCAAAAGTAATTGAAGGAATTGATAAAATTATTGATTGGTTGAATCATCATGATACTTATGCAACTTTTTTTGTTGTTGGTGAATTATTAGAGCATAAACCAGAAATTTTAGATAAAATTATTGAAAATGGTCATGAAATTGGATTTCACACTATGTATCACACAAGATTAGATACTTTAAATTTTAAAGAAAAATTTGAGGATGAAATAAAAATATTTGACAAAATGACTTCGGGTAAATCTAAAGGATTTAGAGCACCTACTTTTTCATTAAATGGATCAAGTAAATGGTTAATTGATGTATTGGAAACAAATGGATATGAATATGATAGTAGTATAGTTCCTGCAAAAACTAGTATGTATGGATTGCCAAATGCCGAGAAAAAACCATATAAAATAAGTAGTAAATCTCTAGAATCAGAAGATCCCAAAGGAAAAATTATAGAATTTCCCATACTTACAACTAAATTTTTAGGTAAAGAAATTCCTGTAGGAGGGGGATTCTATGTTAGAACATTACCACAAAAAATTATTAAAAATGCTATAAAAAATAATGAAAAAAACAAAATTCCAGGAGTTTTTTATATTCATTCGTGGGAATTGACGCCAGAACATATGCCTAGAATAAAGTTATCAACAAAAGATAATTTTATCACATATCATAATCTTGAAAAAACATTGTCAAAAATGGACAAATTATTAAATGAATTTTCTTTTACATCATTTGAAAAATACATAGAAAATAATATAAATTAAAAATTTGTTATTACATAAAGAAAATCGCTCTACCATTTGGAATTTCTAACAAAACTCCTCGTTTGTCAGACAAAAATTTATCTACCTGTTTTCTCATTTCACTATAATTTTTACCACCATAATCATCAAATAATATTACTCCTCTTTTTTGCATAATTGGATAAAAATATTCTAAAGCAGCCATAGAAGGTCCTGCAGAATTTAGATCTATGTGTAGATAATTGACATTATCGGGATGTTTGGAGGCTGATTGAAATATTTCTGGTATGTAGCCTTGATTATAGATAATTATTTCTTCAAATTCTTTTAAGTTATTTTTACATGCATTAACATCTAATTCTGAATATCTTCCTTCATCATGTTTTTCACTAGAATGTAAATGCTTAGTTTGCATTCCTCCCCAGGAATCATATAGCCACATTTTTGAGTTCAAAAATAATTCTGGTTTTGATTTTAATTGAGATAGTACATGATACGCTGTATCACCATCTGCAACCCCACATTCGACAAAATTTAACTCATTATTTTCTGCAAACGTAATAACATATCGTGTTGCAAATGCAATAAGCCATCCTCTCCAAAGATGTTCATCATAATTATATTTATCAACTCCATGTGAGGATGTACCACTGAAAGTAAAATTTTCTTTAATATTTTTATTTGATTGTAAAAAAACTTTAGTCATCTCATAATCATTACCCATCCAAGGTAATTCCCAATATGTGGTCATGCCAGCACCAGAGAAAGTAGGTTTTATTGGCATAAACAAACGTTTAGCAGAAAGTATGTAAGGTCTAAGTTTTGGATATTTTAAATAAATTTTTAAAGCAAATTCGCTAAATTTCAATAATTTACGATATATTTTTAATTATATAGACTATTCTCAAATGTTTCAAATTAACAAAAATTTTATTGTAAATTGAAATAAAAGAAATTTTTAAATTTAAAATAACATAATAGATATTAAAAATCAATTATATTTTTAAGATTAATTTAGTTTAAAGTATTCTAGAGTTTTTTGGATACCATCTTTGAAAATTATTTTTGGTGTCCATCCTAAAGACTTTAGTTTTGAATTGTCTGCTACAAAATTTCCAACATCAACTTTTTTTGTATATGGTGGTGAATCAACATATGTAATTGATGTTTCAGTAAATTCTTGAAGCCAATCACCAAATTGATAAAACCAAGTCCTCATTCCTGAAGAAATCCAGTATAAATTACCACTTTTTCCTTTTTCCATTATAGTTTTTATCGCAGACACCACGTCAGAAATATAGATAACATCTCTAAAAAATTCTCCTTTGTCAAAAATTGTTATCTCTTCTCCTTTGAATGCCTTGTATATCAAGAAATTGATTGCATTTTTGTTTGCCACAATTTGTTCTCTAGGTCCAAATGAATTAGTAATACGAAAAACAAGTGTATCCATTCCATACACATTTTTGTAAATATTACAGTAATGTTCACTTGCCAATCTGTTTGTGCCATAAATAGTAGTAGGATGACATGGTGTTTCTTCAGTTACGGGAAGATTTTCAGGTCTCCCAATTACAATAAAAGTACTACCTAAAATGAATCTACATTTAAGATTCATAATTCTAATTTTTTCTAGAATAAATAAAGTAGATTTTGTATTTATATCTACATCATATAATGGATTTTCAAATGATTTTGAGTGTGATGTTTCTCCTGCAAGATGGATTATTACATTAGGTTTATGTTTTTCAATACTGTTTCCCACATTAGTAAAGTTAGTAACATCAATTATCTCAACTATTATTCTATCTAAAATATGAGATATGTTGCCAAGATTGGATTTGTTTCTTGTTAAGATAATTATTTCATGGTCATCTTGTAAAAATTCATCACAAAGATGACTTCCAATAAAACCAGCACCGCCAGTAATCATAATCTTCATACAGAATTTAATAATTACTAGTAATTGTATTTATAGAAAAATAGATAATTTTAGATTTTATTTCATAATAGATTTAATTATAAAACAATTATCATTATATTCTAGTTATATGAATTATGAAAAATTTGGTAATAGTCATAAAATAAGCATAGGGTTACCAGTATATAATGGAGAATATTTTTTAGAGAAAAGACTTGATTCGATATTATCCCAAACATTTTCAGATTTTGAATTAATTATTTCAGATAATGCATCTACAGATTTGACATCAGAAATTTGTAAGAAATTTGTAAAAAAAGATAATAGAATAAAATATTATCGTCAAGTACAAAATATGGGGCCAAATTGGAATTTCAATTTTGTTTTACAAAAATCATATTCACCATATTTTTTATGGGTTGGAGTAGATGACAAAATTTCAAAGTATTTTTTAGAAAAAAATTATAATATTTTAGAAATGAAACCCAATGTTGTTGGAAGCATAAGTAAGATAAAACAGGAAAGTTTAGGAAATATTTCTCATGATAAATCAATAGATCAATTTTTTACAAAATTAATTAAAAATTTGAGATCAGTAAAAAAGATTGGAAGCTATTCAATTGTTGGGACATATGATTACAAAATAAGATTTTTTTTAAAAAATTCTACGGCTAAAGTGATTTATGGAATATTTCGAACAAAGGAATTAAAGAAAAGTATAGTCAAAGAATCATTCATAGGAAATGATTCAGCTACAATATTAAATATTTTAAAATTTGGGGATTTTTATGTTGTTGAAGATGATATAATGTATGAACATATAGAAGGACTGAGTTCTACAGGAATAATAAATATGTGTAATTTGTATAATTTACAGAAATACGGTTATTTGAGTAAAATCTTTCCTTGGTATCCTTTCACATTTTGGTATTTACAGAATTTTAAAATGAAGAATTTAGATTATTTCATTCAATTAAATTGTGAAGGAATAATATCGTTATTATTAGATAGTTTTAAATTATTGGTAAATAAAATATCTAAAAAATAATTATAAAATTGATCATAATTTTTGTTAAAATAGATAAAATATATTATTTAATCTTCTAATAATGTTAGAATTCCAGTTATACAAATTGGAATTAATTTTAATTGAATAATAGGTTCATAAACAAACTAAATTTAATAGGGATATTCTAATCAAATCATGAGCATAGAACAAAGTGGAATTAATTTTAATGGTTTGTTAAAAAATCCAGGGATATTACTTTCAATAATTTGTGGAATTGCCATTGTCATAAGATTAATTTTAGTTCCATATGGATTACCAGTAACTCTTGATGCGTTTACGTCATATTTTTGGTACGCATTAGACATTAGTATTTTAGGATATTTACCAAATTATACATTAGCACAAAGTGGATGGTCAGAATTTATTTCATTGTTTTTTATGTTAATTTCTTCAGATAATTTAATTGATTATATGGATTTACAAAGAACAATAAGCATTATTTTATCAAGTATTACAATTATTCCAATTTACTTTATTTGTAAAAAATTTTTTAATAGGTATTATTCTTTAATTGGTGCAATTATTTTTACATTAGACCCAGGAATAATCATCAATTCAACTCTTGGAATTTCAGAACCACTTTACATATTATCTCTTACATTAGGGATTTTACTCTTCTTAAATTTAAATAAAAAAATAGTTTATTTGTCATTTGGTTTTTTTGCATGGGCAACAATTATTCGACCAGAAGGACAATTTTGGTTTATTGCATTTTCAATCATCTATTTTTTACGTTTTAGAAAAAAACGTAAAGATCTGATAATGTTTTTAATTTGTTTATCAATATTTTTGCTAATTTTATCACCGATTGTAATACATCGAATTCAATGTTGTGATACAGATGCAATAGTTGGCAGAGTGTTAATAGAAATGACTAATTACGTTAGTAATTCCACAGAATTGAATATTCAAACAAATTCAAATTCATATGGTCCAAATTTTGTAGATGGTCTCAAATTATTTGGTTGGTCATTATCTCCAATTTTTATTATTTTTGTTCCAATAGGATTAATTTTTATATTTAGGCAATTTAATTATCCAAATTATTTGTTAATAGGTATTCCAGTAATTCTTTCAATACCAATACTATATTCTGTATCAATAGCTCCGGATACCCGTTATGTTTATCCTCTTTTTCCAATATTTTGTGTAATTTCTGTATTTGGAGTAAAAGGGATTTGTGAAAAATTTCAGAATAAAAAAATGATTTTAAGTATAGTAATTATAATAATTATATCAGGTTCAATTATATTTTTAGATGTAAAAAAAGTTGATTTCACAGAAGATACAGAAGCTTATGAAATTACAAAATTATTGAAAAATAATATTAAAGGAGTGAATGAAGGTCCAAAAATAATACAATACATGCAAATTGTGGAACTAGAAAACAAATGGCCGTTCAAAGAAACAACAGGAGAACAGATCAAAGAATATAAAATTAAAACAACATCTTCATTAAATTATAATACTTTAAATGAATTTATTACCTCACAAAAGTTAAACATAACACATTTAGTTGTAGATGAAAATGAAAGTAATCCAGATTATGTTTTAGATATTTTAAGTAATGAAGATAATTTTCCATATTTGATTAAAGAATTTGATTCTTTAGAAAATTATTATAATTATCATGTAAAAATATATAGAATTGATTACAATATTTTTGATAATACTCAAAATTAATGAGCCTGATTTAATTGAAAATTTGTAATAAGGATATAATAGGTACAACATAGAAAGAAAAATTGTGAAGATAGCCATAGGCATTCCAGCTTTTAATGAAGAAAAAAATATTGCCTCAATATTATTAAAACTTGAAAAGTTAACAGATCAGTTAATTGTGTGTGATGATGGTTCCACTGATTTAACTTCAGATATTTCCAAAAAATTTGGGGCCATTGTAATAAAACACCCAAAAAATATTGGGTATGGAGGAGCAATAAGATCTCTATTTCTCAAAGCAAAAGAATTGAATATAGATATTTTAGTAACATTTGATGCTGACGGACAACACAGAGTAGAAGATATTAAAAGTGTAATAAATCCAATTGTCAAAGAAAAAATAGATGTAGTGATCGGTTCAAGATTTCTAAATAAAGAAGATGAGAAAGAAATTCCAAAATATAGAAAAATTGGAATTAAAACAATTACAGCGTTAGCAAGTACATCAATGAATGAAAAACTTACAGATTCACAAAGTGGATTTAGAGCATATAGTAAAAAAGTACTTCAAGGCATAACACCATCTGAATATGGAATGGGGGTATCTACAGAACTTCTAATCAAAGCCAATAAAAGAGGATTTAAAATTAAAGAAGTACCCATTACTGTTTTATACGAAGGGGATACATCAACTCATCATCCAGTATCACATGGAGTATCAGTAATTCTTAGTACGATGAAATTTATTTCAATTGAACATCCCTTAAAATTTTATGGAATTCCAGGATTAGTATTTCTTGGAATTGGTCTATTTTTTATGGTTTGGACAATTCAAGCTTTTACTGAAACAAGACAGATAATTACTAATATTTTTTTAATAGGTATAGGTTCCACAATAATTGCTACAATTATGATTATGACATCCATACTTTTGTATACTTTAGTAAATGTTGTTCGTGAACGTAATCAAAATTAAATAAATTTTATAAATGAGAATTATATAATTATGAAAAATAGTTTAAACAAACTAAAGGAATTACTTTACAAATTTAAGGATCTTGCAAATATTGGTTTTGCAAATATATTAACAAGTGGGATCTCTTTTATTTTTTGGTTATATATTGCATCCATACTTGGGACAGAAAATTATGGTGAACTAAGTTATTTAATTGCAATATCTGGAATAGTTTCCATAATGTCTCTAGTGGGTGCAGGCAATACATTAATTGTTTATACTGCAAAAGAAGTAAAAATTCAAGCTACGATTTATTTCATAGCAATAATCGGTTCAATAGTTGGATCTGTAATAACTTTTATTTTATTTAATAATATTGGAATCAGTCTTTACATAGTAGGTTATGTTATTTTTGGATTAGTTACATCTGAGATCTTAGGAAGAAAACTATACTCGGATTATTCAAAATATATGATTACACAAAGAATATTGATGGTAGTTTTTGGAATTGGTCTATACCACGTATTTGGCCCACCAGGAGTATTATTAGGAATAGCATTTTCTTTCTTTCCATATGTATTTAGGATTTACAAAGGATTCAAAGAAACAAAAATTGAAATTGCACAAATCAAACCCAGATTTGGTTTTATGATTAATAGTTATTTACTTGATCTATCACGAACGTTCAGCAGTTCTGTAGATAAATTGATAATTGCACCATTATTTGGATTTGCTATTTTAGGAAATTATCATTTATCGATTCAATTATTGACTATTCTTAGCATACTACCATCCATTGTATATCAATATGTTTTACCAAGAGATGCAAGTGGGTTATCAAATCAATATTTAAAAAAATTAACAATAATTTTATCAGTGGGATTAGCATTAATTGGAATGATTTTTGGTCCAATACTACTTCCAATGTTCTTTCCAAAATTCACAGAAGCCACAGAGATTGTTAGAATAGTGAGCTTGTCAGTTATTCCAATTACGGTAAATTTTATGTATATATCAAAATTCATGGGAGAAGAAAAAAGCAAGATTGTTTTAATTGGATCTGTAATTTTTATTATTTCATTATTGATAAGCATATTAATTCTAGGGAATAATTTTGGGGTTAACGGTATTGCTTTATCTCTTGTAATTGCTTATTCAAGTGAAGCTTTGTATTTAATAACAATAGATAAATTTCTTTATAAAAAACCTAATTCCCAATAATAAAAAAACATAATTTTAAATAATTTTTTATAAATTAATAAATTTTTTTAAGTATAGACAAAATCTCCTTTTTTGAAAGAAATTTCATATCTTCAAAATAAGATTTAGAATTATGGGGTTTTTTTGCATTTGGATATTTTTTTATAGATTGTTGTAATGGAGGAATAATAAAAAAATCTTTTGTTTCAAGAACATTTTCCATTTCAAATTTAGTCAACAAAAATTCAATTAATTTTTCCCCAGGTCTTGAACCAATAATTTTAGTTTTAATTTCTGATGGTTTATAACCATATTCTGGTGATAATATTTCTTTCATTGTTTCAAAAAGATCATCAAGTCGAATTAAAGGCATTTTAAGTACAAACGTTTCTCCACCTTTTGCAAGTATTGTAGAGGATATGATTAAATTTATTGCATCATCTTTAGTCATAAAAAATCGTTTCATTTCAGGATTTGTTAAAGTAATTGGTCCACCGTTTGAGATTTGTTTTTCGATTCTAGGTAAAATTGAACCTCTTGTATTGAAAACATTTCCAAATCTTACTGAAGCAAAAATAGTATTTGATTTATCATGAAATGCTTCAGCAGCAATTAATTTTTCACCAAGTAATTTTGTAGCACCCATTACACCTATTGGATTTACAGCTTTGTCAGTACTGATGAATATCATTTTTTGAATTTTTTCTTTTTTTGCAGCTTTAATAATATTTTTTGTTCCCATAATATTTACATTAATAGTTTCTAGGGGATTAAGTTCACATCGATCTACATGTTTTAGTGCTGCTGCATGAAAAATTATATCAATTCCTTTTACAATTTCTGAGACTATTTCTGGATTTTGAATATCACCTATAACATATTCAATATTTTTATGATTTTCATATTCAGATTCCATTTCATATAACCCATTTTCATCATTGCTAAAAACACGAATTAAACGGGCACCATCAGATATTGCTCTTTTTGTAAGAGATTCACCAATTGAGCCTGATCCACCAGTAATTAAGATATTTTTTCCATGAAGAAAAGAACCCATGATTAATCTTATTATAATAATTAATTATATGTGTATCAAAATCACAATATGTATATGAAAATTCAATTAAGAAAACCATTTTTTCCAGATAAATCAATTAAGAGGATTCAGTACAAAATCAAAAAATGCCTTATTTCTGGACAATTAACTCTAGGGGAAAATGTTAAATTATTTGAAAAAAATTTTTCAGAATATCTTAATATGAAATATGCAGTTGCTGTTTCATCTGCAACTGCAGGATTACATCTTTCTTTACTTAGTATAAATATAAAAAATAATGATGAGGTGATTGTACCATCAAAAACATTTATCTCAACTGCAAATTCTGCCCTTTATTGTAATGCAAAACCCGTATTTTGTGATGTAGATGAATCAACATTTCAATTAGATCCATTAAAAGTTGAACAATTAATCACAAGTAAAACAAAGGCGATAATTCCAGTACATCTTGGAGGAAATATTTGTGAAATGAACAAAATTAAAAAAATTGCTAAAAAATATAATTTAATAATAATTGAAGATGCGGCACATGGACATGGATCAACATTAAATGGGAAAATGGCTGGTACATTTGGACATATTGGAGTATTTTCATTTTATCCAGATAAAATTATGGCAAGCAGTGATGGGGGAATAGTTGTTACTAATGATAGAAAAATATTTGAGAAATTATTATTATTAAGAAATGTGGGGAGAAAAAATATTGGAAAATATGATTATACAGAAATTGGATATAACTATAGAATGAATGAAATTCAAGCTATTATTGCACAAGAGCAACTTAAACTATTACCTAAAATGCTAAAAAGAAGAAGATACATAGCTAGTGTTTATAATAATGAGTTAAAAAATATTCCAAATCTTCATTGTCAAAAAATTGTAAAAGATGTAAATTCTGCTTATTATTCATATATAATGAAATTAACAAAAGGTAATCTAAAAAAATTTAGAAAAACACTAAAAGAAAAAGGTATTGAAACAAGTCCCATGTTTACAACAATATATAAAACTAAAATTTATCAAAAACTATCTATCTTTTCAAATAATTGTCCAATTTCAGAAATATTAGATGATCAGACATTTACTATTCCATTACATGTAGGAATTACAAATGCAGAAACAGATTATGTTGTAAAAACAATTAAGAAAATATTAGATTTGTAATCAAATAATTTTAATGATTTTCATAAATCTCAAGATATTGTTTTCCTATCACATTCCAAGAATATTTTTGTACTTCTAGATATGCATTTTTGGAAAGATTTGATCGAAGTATGCTGTCATTCATTAATTCAAAAATTCCTTTTAAAAATTCACTTGTAGATTTTGGATTAATACAAAATGCAGTATCCATATGTCGAAGTACGTCTTTCTGATCTTCTAATAAAGTCGCTAAAATTGAAGTATTGCAAGCCATTGCTTCAAGGATAGTTGTATTTATTCCACCTTCCATCAGAGATGGTTGGATAAGAATATCAGAACCTCTTATCAATGGAATTGTTTTTTCTTTTGGTTGATATCCTAAATAATGAACATTTTGACTCATACTCGATAATTGTTTTATTTTTTTCTCTTCAGGTCCAGTTCCAAGGATTAAAAGATGTATATCAAGAGGTAATTTTTTGCAAATTTCCAATAATTGCAATATTCCCTTTTCTTTAGATAGACGACCAACATAGATAATTTGTTTTTCATATTGACGATCTATATTTTTTGGTAATTCATCAAAATCAATTGCATCAGGTATAAAATGTGCAATGTATCCCAGTTTTGAACAATATTTTACAATCATGCTTGATGATGTTGTGATTATATGAGCTGTTTTCAAAGATTCATCTTCTAATTTTTTTGATAGTTTTCCCGCAATATTTCCATGAAGAAGTTTAACTTGTTCAGCATAAGATCCCCATAATGTTAGAACTTTTTTTCCGTTAATATTTTTCATTGCGATAACAGATACAGGGTTATTGGCATGAATAACATCATAATGTTTTCTCATAAATTTAGTTTTTATGAAAGATGAGAGCATAAAGCTAAGGTTTTTGAACCCACGTATTGGAACTGTAAAAGTATTTTCAGATGAGATTACATCTACTTGTATATTATTAATCAATAAAAATTTTAATAATCCTTGAACTTGTTTTGCAATTCCTCCAATTCCTGATTGAGTTGGAGAAATAATTAGAATTCTCATAAAAATAAATTAATTTTATAGCTTTTAAGGTCTTTCTAAGTAATAAAACTAAATTCATAATAATTCTGAAATTATCTTACAATTATTAAAATAATTAATTTATTATTAATTATAGTGAAAACTTTGAATTCATGTCATTAATTAGATTCAGATTTTAAGATTATAACTATTTTATGACATAATAATGTTTTAAAAATGAAAGGGGAAAAAAGATATGCAAAAATAAAAATTCTTGTATTACAAGATGATGTAATTATGTGTAATGAATTAGAACTTACACAAAAAATTTAATTTTAAAAAGTATATTATGTTAGATGTTAAATCATGGAATATAATTTTTGTTAATTTTATAAACTAATACAACTTGCATAGGACCTTGTTTTTCATTCATAAAACTAGGTGAAGTATAGACTAGTTTTAATGGATCATCATCAGAATTATATTCAATATTTTTACGGACAATTTCAACAAATCCAGGTTTATAAATTTCAGAATATTCTTGAGTATAAGGATTATAATATACTGCAGTGGTAAATGGAATCATTTTACCTAACATTGTTTGTTCATTAAAATAATTAGTACCAGTAATACCATCAGATTTTAAATATTTTTCAGCTGGAAGTTCAGCAATTCGTGCAAACCACACAATTTTAGATTCATCGCCACCACCACCCAAAACATAAAGTTCAGAATCATCATTTATTTTTTGAGCACTTAAAAATATAAGTACATAATCAGCATCCATTTCTTTAAGCATATTCCAACTATCAACAGGTGTACTCAAGAACATTTTTGCCACGTTTACAATTTGCCATGTACTAATTGTAGCATTATCAATTAATGTAGTTTTTTCACCCATGGTTTGAATCCAATATCCATAATCCCACCATGATGCAATTACTGCATTTTCAGGAGTGTTAAGTTTAATCCATTCCAATGTATTTAACCAATCATTTGTAGGTGGATTGGATGTTGCTCCTGTAAGGATTATTGGAGGGGTATCTGTATGACTAATCCAATTATTATTTTCTGGAAAAACAAGTGGAAGAATAAATAGAAATATTATAATTACAACATATGAAATTTTAAATAAATAATTTTTTTTCCCAAAGAATTTAATTTCAAAAATATTTTTAGATAAAAAAGATAAAGCAATTGAAGAAAAAATAATCAATGATATAGATGCAAAGACTTCAAGCCGAATAAATGATGAACTGGCATATACTCCACTTATTCCAATAATGAGCATAAATGCGTTCATATCATTTTTAACAAAAGTTTGAGATATTTTTTTAGATAAAAGAAACCAGACACCAATTCCAGCAAAAATCATCCAAACAGAATGAAATAGATATGAAAAGGTAATGGATGTAGTAGCATGTTCTGCAACTGAATCAACAAGCGGATCAGTAGTTGTCAAAAACGGATTCATTGCATTTAGATATCTAAAACTAGGTAGAGGTAAAAGGTTTGATTCATCATTTATAATTATTAAAAATGAACCAATTACAATTATAGAAATTAACAAAAATAAACTATTTCTTATTTTATTTTCATCCTTACTTATTTTTTGAACAAATATAATACTCACTAAAAATACAGTTGGAATGATTAAGGATAATCCACCCAAACCAAATACAAAAGATAATCCAAGTCTTTCAAATGAACCTGAAATTAAAAGAAATATTCCTACAAATAGAGGAACACTCCATAATAGAAATTTGTGATCTTTTCTAACAAATGGTAATACTAAAATAAATAATCCAATAGGAATTATAAAAAATTGATTCCCTCCCCATGATGCCATTCCAAAAGCCATTACTATTCCACCAAAAATAATTTTTAAAACTGCAATTTTTTTATTTTCAGATTTAATTGCACTTAAAAATAAATACAATCCCAATAAACCATAAAAAATTCCCAGTGGTTCTGACTTGAACCAACCAATAGAACCTCTAATAATTATTGGAAGGGATACTGCAAATAACAAAGAAGCAAAAAGACCAGCAGCAGTTCCTGCAAATAATCTTACTAGTGCAAAAATAACAACTACAGTTAATGAACCAATTACTGCTGGAAATAATACAGTGAAATCATATAGTGATGAATTTCCGCCAAATATTTGATAAGTTATAGCTGCCGTACTATGAAGCATAACTTGAGAAGTTGCAGAAACATCTCTTCCAGAGATTCCTGAAAAATCTTCTGGTAAATACCAACTTTTGTCATCATGCCATTTAAAATATTCAGAAAACCCGTTTTCTACAATATACTCAGTTGCACGAAAATTAAAAAAAGGATCAAATTCATTTAATTCATTTCCATATTGTGCAGGTTGAGATCTAATTAGAAACGATGTTGAAAAGGCTAAAACCAATACACCAATTATAACAAGATGATTTAATT
>Ga0233434_1002225_pt1 | contig 17382 bp, 18 predicted proteins | sample SI_122_August201_4_FD_182738 | JGI IMG/M metagenome (GOLD analysis project Ga0233434, IMG submission 182738) | Seawater microbial communities from Saanich Inlet, British Columbia, Canada - SI_122_August2016_120_MG | ecosystem: Environmental > Aquatic > Marine > Inlet | place: Canada: British... | reverse complement strand
TCAATGAAATGTAATCCTACAAGATTGTCTGTTTTTCTTAAATTACACTGCTCATGAGCGACAACAAGATTCCAAAATTCATTGTGTCCTAGCGCTTTGAATGGAATAACATGATCCACATGGCTTGGATCATACAATTGCTCTCCGCAGTAAAAACATCTATCTTGCTGATATCCAGATAATGCATCTTTGATGGGCGTAAGATCCCGTCGAATATCTTTTCTTATTACAAATAATTTATCGCCCATTGTATCTACAAATATTCTCTCAGCTTCTGAGATATTCTCAAAACTATATTCTAGCAGACCCCATCTAGAATCCATTTTTTTAAAATAATGATCATTTTGAGTATCTGAAAATATGTTCAGCAAAGGATCATGCAAATTTAATATTTTTTTATCATCTGAAACTGAATAAAATTTTACAGGAATTGGACTGTAACCAAATACATTAAGAAAATAAGGTAAAACTTGATCAAGTAATGGTCCTGATTTAATTTTGTTTAGTGCTTTTGATTTTGTTATGGTTCCATCTAACACTCCTTTGATTTGTTTTTCAACTACTGACTCATCATCAAATTTTTTGTATTGTGGTTTCCCAGTTTCTTTAATTCTAGTATCATACATTTGAAAAAAATCTTCAGATAATTCATCTAATGTCACTTTTTGGATATTTTTTTTAGCATATTTCATCAATAATTTCCCTAAAGCCATTTTGTATGTAGTTTGATTTGCACCATAGAGTGTAATTCCCCTCCAAAAATCTTCGGGGGTAGGCTCAAACATAATATTTTGTTTGTATATGTCTAGTTAAAAATTTCATGTATTTTGATTTTATTTTAATTGTATATCAAATAGAATTTCTAATAATTTTGTATTTCCCATCTGAATCTATTACTAATGCCATAGATTGTGTAGTTTTCTTATTCATTTGATCATGTGCGTTTAGATGATTCAACACCTCTTCATAATCATCAGTAGGTATGGCATACAATACATCGTATTCAGTTTTTGCCCCATCTGACCACAATCCATAATAAATTCGACTTTGTTTCAACGAGTTTTTAATATAATTCTCATATTTTGAAAATTTACTAATGTCATATTGATGTCGAGTTACTGCAATCAGGCTAATTGGATTATTATTTACAGATTCTATTTCATGGATTGTCTTTAATGAGATTTGTTCTGCATTTTCATTAAGAAAAACAGGTTCACTGTTTTGAGAAAATGTTTTATCTAATTTGCTAAATGTTTCTTGAATTTTTTTATATTTTGGATTTAGAGTCTTTAATAGATCTCGAGGGTCTGACCATGCATTCCATGCTTGCTCTAATGTAAGTTTTAATTTTGAAGCATAGATAGAATCGATAAATTCCAGTTTGATGTGAGGAAATTCATTGATACTAGAATCCTCTCTTGTTAAATCCCATTTTTTGAACTCATTTCCAAGGTACGTTGAATTATCATCATCAATCTCAAATGCATCTTTAAGATAAATTCGATGTCCTTCAACACAATCCAGTGTTCCAACATACATCTCTGAATAATATTCGTGTTCTATGACCATATCTTTCATGATAAATATCAGTGGAAAATCTCGATGAGATTCCATACTTTCTGCATTTTTTTCTATTTTTACAAAAGCATCATTACGATTATTGCTCATCTCTTATCACTCCACAGTCATGACAATCCTTACAAATCCAATTTGGATTATAATTACTATTCATAATAATCTCATATTCATTACATAATGAAAAGTTTCCACTATCCATTAGTTCACACCATGGTGTCTGTTCTTTTCCAATGAATCCAGGTTTGAAAAAAATAGAAATCTTTTCAGAATTACATTTGGGACAATTCAGTTTAATCCCCGGACAATACCCTACCTCATCAGTCAATGCCCAACCATCTCGTTTAAGGTAAAAATGAAATGAATTTCCTTTCGAGTCTATTTTCTCTTCTATTTTTTTGTTCATTGAAAGATCTCATTTCTCGTATGGAACAGCTCATAGGCAACTTGATTTAATCCAGAAACTAATTCTGCAGTTGCATCTAAATCTAAAAACAAATGTACATTGCCATAAGCAATAATGACCCCTGCTTTTTTGTCCTCATCTTTTGCATCGTATAGGGTGAGGAATTTCCCCTCAAAAATCACATCACTCATGGTTCACCTCCCCACAACTACAATTGCAATTGGTTTGCTGTGTATTTTTTTGGTCTGTGTTAGTTTTACTATCTTTTTCCAGACTAGCACATTCTGGATTTTCTTTAGGCGTTAGTTGCCCATTGTTATGATTTGTACTCATGTATAGTAAAGGGTGAATGTTTTATTTAGTATCCACTTTCATACAGTTAGGATACTAACACCTAAATATTCTGGGGACAAAAATAATTCATGTGGTTGCCTGATCTAAAAGATATCCTTTCTTTAAGGAAAAAAATGGGTCTAACTGAACGAGAACTTGGAAGTAAGTGTGGAATTAGTTTTGCATGGATTTATCAAGTAGAAAAGGGAAAAATCAAAGACCCTAGCTACACTAAACTCAAAAAAATTGCAGATTATTATGAAATTCAAAAAAAGAACAAGGGATGGACTGCTGGTGAAATATGTAACAAAGAAATGATCACTACCGAAATTGGTCATTCCCTACATAAAACAAATGAAAAAATGATAAGTAAAGGAATTTCTCAAATTCCAGTTTTTGAAAAAAATGTTTGTGTTGGCATGTTAACTGATAAAACAATTGGTTCTTTTTTTAGTTTAGATAAATCAAAAATCTTGATAAATCAAAAAATGTTAGAACCTACTCCGCCAATCGTTGATTCTTCTAGTCCTGTTAAAATTGTAAAAGATCTTTTAGATTTTTTTGATTGTGTTCTTGTAGAAAAAAGAGGAAAAATCTATGCAATTATTGTAATGCAAGATTTGAATAAATCATCTGAATTTAAAAATAAGAAAAAATAAAATTATAATCTTAATCCTTTAGATTTCATTTTTTCTGCTCTGTCTTTACATTCATCAGATTCGTTAGGTTTTCCAATAACTGATAAAATTTTACTTTTAAGAAATAATGCATCAACATAACGAGAATCCATCTCAAGAATCTCATCCATGAGTTTTATTGCATCCTCATAGTGGTCAGCATCACACAAGAAACCCCCCTTCCTATACAGTAAAACTGGATGATTTGGTTTTAGCTTGAGTGCTTCATCATAGTATTTGATTACACTTTCAAAACTTGCATCATCAGGTAAGTCATCAACGCCATCAACCAATTCCCATAATTTGGCATCTTTAGAAAAATCACTTGTTTCTGAATAATCCATGCTCCTTTATTCTCCTACTTTGTATACTGTATCTTTGTTAGAACCTTTCTTGTATCTAGTTGAATACGATGAACCTGACTGTTCTGTACTAGAATAACTTGAATGTACATCCTCTGATTTGTCTTTTTGATTGTTGAATCCTTCTAGCATTTGAGTGACTACACGTCTGTCCCACAATGTTATGCTGTTTACTTTGGCAAGTTCTATTGCAGATTTTGTAAAAAATGAATTAGTTACTACAACTCCCTTATCTGCTCCATAATATGCGATAGCCCCCAATACCTCCTGTACTGCGTCATTTGTCACTTTTCTATGAAGTGAATAGTTTTTTGCTTGAATGATAATTTTCTCATCATCGTCTTGAGTTAGTATGTCTCCTCCTTGATCTCCTGCTTTTCCTGTTACATGCGAATCAGAATATCCATTTGCATCAAGTAATGTTTCCATAAATGTCACAAATGGGGTTTCTGTAGCCTTCATTCTACATTTTATCCAGTAGTTTTTTCTTCATTTCTGAAAATTCTTCCTCTGAAATTGCCCCCTGCTCTTTTAGTTTATTGAATTTTGACAGTTCATCAGCAACAGAAAAGTCTGAGGTAGTCTTAGATGATACTTGTTCTTTTTGTTCCCGAATAGTTTGTTGTTCTTTTTCTTCTTTAATTTTTGTTTGTTCTTTTTCTTTTTGAATTTCTTCTAACACTTTATTTTTTATCATCAAAAGAGTTTCATCATTTTTATGTAACTTTAATTGCTCAGTACAAAATTCAACTGCTTCATGATAATTAAAAGAATTTGCTAAAGCATAAGCCTTGTTAATTTTACAATTTAATGCCAATGGATCAGTGTATGGTATTTTTTGAATCAATGATTCGAATATTGGTATTGACTCTATGTAATTTCCATTTTTGAAAAGAATCCATCCTTTTTTTTCTTCTAAATTAGGATCGTTTGGATAATCTTGTAAAAGTTTTGAACATAATTCATATGCATCATCATATCTTTCTATTTCTACCAAAGCTTCTAGTAAAATTCTTCTGGCACTTTCATGAAACCTATCGTAGGATAAAATCTTCGTACAAAATGAATATACTTCATTGTAAGACTCATTGTCATACGATTCACTCATTTTTTCTTCTAATTCAGTAATTTTTTTTCCATATTTTTTTAACATGTCTGCGGAATATCTTTCCTTATAATCCAAATTCTTACGTGTAGATGAAACTTTTGGATTTAATGTCTCATCAATTTTTTCATTAATTTTATCTCCAATCTTACCTCCGATGTTACCTAAAAGTCCCATATTTCTAATGGATAATTATATGCACAAAAGCTTTGGGGTAATTTTCTACAGTTGCTCTTTAATACTCTCATACTATCATTATGCCATGACTAGTGTAACTTTTCATGGCGGAGTAAATGACATTGGAGGAAACAAGTTTCTCGTCAAAGACAAAGATACTACTCTACTGATGGATTTTGGCATGTCCTTTTCTGAAGAAGGGCGGTTCTTCTCACAATTCATGGGTGCTAGAGGCTCAAATATGCTCACTGACATGTTTGAGCTTGGAATTTTACCAAAAATCAAGGGAATGTATCGTAGAGATTATGCTAAACATGTTGGATTTGGTGGAGATGAGGCAACTGAAATTGATGGAGTATTACTAACTCATGCCCATGTTGACCACTGTGCATACATTCCATATTTGAGACCTGACATTCCAATTTACTGCTCTGAAGAATCAAAATTGATAATGCAGAATTTTGATGAGACAGGTTCTGATCAATATCTAACCATGAAAGAGAAATTCAAAATTTATGAAAATAACAAAGGTGAGATTAGTAGAGCAAGTGGAGATAAAGTAAAGATTCCACGAGTGATTAAAACATTTGAGTCTGGAAAAAAATTCAACATTGATTCTATTTCTGTAAATCCATTACCTGTTGATCATTCAATCCCCGGCGTTCACGCATTTATTTTAGATACATCTGAGGGAACAATTGGAAATACTGCTGATTTACGATTTCATGGGAGGAGAAGTAAAGACACTGAAAAGTTTGTTGAAGCGTGTGCAGATTCATCTTTAGATTTGTTACTATGCGAGGGAACTAGAGTTAATGCAGTTCCATCATTAACTGAATATGATGTAGAAACTACAGTTACTGACATTGTAAACAAGACAGATGGCTTGGCAATTTGCGGTTATCCGATTAGAGATTTAGATAGACTGTTATCATTTTATGAATCAGCAAAACAAACAAACAGAGATTTAGTTATTGATATGAAGCAAGCATATTTATTAAAATTATTTTCAGAATCAAAAAATCTCCAAGGTCACTACCCATCACCTACTGATAGTAACATCAAAATCTACATTCAACGTGGAACATGGGGGTTACTTGATAAGGATTTGGAGAAATTCTCAGATAGACAATTCAATATGGATTATGCTGAATGGCAAAGAGAATTTTTGAATTATCCAAACGCTGTAGATTATCGTGACATCAAAGCAAATCAGAAAAATTTTATATTCTTTTGCAGTGATTTTCGACTACAAGATTTGATTGATATCAAGCCTGATGCAGGTGCTACATACATTCGCTCACTTACAGAACCCTTTGATTTGGAGATGGAACTCAAAGAAGAGCAGATTAAGAATTGGTTTACTCACTTTGGAGTGATAAAAAAAGACCAAGACTGGCATCAGATTCATGTCTCAGGACACGGAGATGGTGAGCAGATAAAGCGAGTCATTGATGGTTCAAATTCTAAAAAACTAATCCCAATTCACACACAACATGATGAGTATCACAAGAAATGGCACAGCAATGTATTATCTGTTAATCAACATGATTCAGTGGATTTGTGAGATAGCAGTGCACAATGCTTTTGAATCCTGTATGTTTTACTTTTTTTGGAGAACAAAATGAGTGAAGAAAAAATCAATGAATCAACTACATGTATGAGATTAATTGATCCTAAACTCAAAGAATCAGGTTGGGAATTAGATAACATTGATAGAGAATACAAAATAACCCGAGGGAAAATTGTTCCAGAAGGAAGAAGTGGAAAAAGAAATGATCCATTAATTGCAGATTATGTTTTAAAATTAGGTGGAACTCTAAAGGTTGCAATTGTCGAGGCAAAGTCAGTTGATAAAGCACCAGACCACGGAATGCAGCAAGCACTCAACTATGCACAGATGCTTAATCTAAAATTTGCCTATTCTACTAACGGTAAAGAAATTGAAGAATATGATTTTACAACAAAACAACAAAAACGTATTGATAAATTCCCATCACCTGAAGAATTACTCAAACGTGCAAAAGGTGCACTAGCCCTTGATGAATCACAAATGGAAACTTTGATGAAGCCTTATGATAGAGGTTCGCAAGATCCTGCAGGACGACCAATTGAACCACGTTATTACCAAGAGATTGCAATCAATGCTGCAACTACTGCAATTTTACATGGAAAAAAACGTGTGTTGCTAACTTTAGCTACTGGAACGGGTAAAACATTCATTGCATATCAGTTGGCAAAAAGATTATGGGATTCAAAAACCCCTCGTCCTAAAATTCTATTTTTAGCAGACAGAACAGTACTACTTGATCAGGCAAAAAATAATGCATTTGCATCATTTGGGGATTTAAGACACAAGATTCAGAAAAAATTAGAAACTGCATATGAAATCTATTTTGCATTATACCAATCACTAGATGTTGACAAGGAAGAGGGTGAATTATACAAACAGTATCCAAGTGATTTCTTTGATTATATTATAATTGATGAATGTCATAGAGGATCATCTACAGAGTCGGGGGATTGGAGAAAAATTTTAGAACATTTTGATGGTGCAACTCATGTAGGCATGACTGCCACGCCTAAACGTGATGATGATTCTAAAGATACCTATGACTATTTTGGCATGTCTGTATACGAATATTCTCTCAAGCAAGGAATTGAGGATGGATTTCTTGCACCCTACATTATTCATGAAGTCAAACTAGATAGTGATGCCACGCCATATTTTCCAAAAAAAGATGAACGAGACCTTAATGGAAAATTATTAGAAAAACGAGAATATACCTACAAAGATTATGATAGAATTCTGATTCGAGATGATAGGAGAAAAACTGTAGCACAGCATCTAATTAGTTTTCTTGAAAAAAATCAAGGAAAATATGATAAGACAATTTTATTTTGTCAAACATCAGAGCATGCACTTGCAATGACAAAACTATTACGAAACTATTCAGGTGAGGCACATGACTATGTTGCAAGAATAGTTTCAGCAGAAGGTGAACTAGGAAAAGAATTCCTCGATAGATTCCAAACACCTAATGAAGACTTTCCTGTAATTGCAGTTACATCAAAATTAATGTCAACAGGAGTTGATGTTCCAACATGTCGTGTAATTGCACTAGATAAAAACATCAATTCAATGACTGAATTTAAACAGATTATTGGTAGAGGTACACGAGTGTTTGAACCAAAAGACAAGATGTGGTTTAGCATAGTTGATTATAGAAAAACAACTAGACTATTCAAAGATGAAGAATGGGATGGTCCACCTGTTGCAGAAACTGAAGAAGAATTTGCAGATATTACTGAAGAAAAAGAACAACGACTAATCCAAAAAGCACAAGAAAAAAGACGTAAACAAATTGAAGAACCAATAATTGAAAAACCAAAAGAAGAACGTACTGTTGAAGTTTACCACATTGAAGGAACCAAAGTTGAAGTAATGTGGGAATCTGTATTGATTTTTGATCAATCAATAGATGGGAATAGATTAATTTCATATCAAGATTATACTGGAGAGCAAGTAAGACGAATTGTAAATGATGAGCAAACACAACTCTACAAAATTTGGACTGAACCTGAAAAAAGACAACACTTTGTAGCAGAATTACAAAAACGAGGAATTACCTTTGAGCATCTCAAAGAAATCTCAAAACTAGATAAAGTTGATGCATTTGATATGTTACTTCATTTTGCCTTTAATGCAGATACAAAAACTCGTCAGGCACGCGTAAATTCAGTCAAATCAAAGCCATTTTTTGAAAAATATCCTGATAAAGCCAAAGAATTACTGGAAGTGATTTTAGATCATTATGCAGAAGTTGGGTATCAAGAACTTGAAGGACGTGAAATTCTAACACTAGATAAATTCAAACCGTTTGGTGGTCCACTCAATATTTTGACTAAAGTATTTAGCAATGGTGAAGAGTATGATGGTATGATTAATGAAATTACAAGGGAGTTATACGCTGAATACTAATGACTGAAGTTTCTGAAATTAAACAAATTCTCAAAGATGCAAAAACTATCATGTCTACTAACGATGATATGCATAATGATGGAACTTATGTTCCAGAGATTAGTTGGATTTTATTTCTAAAAGTTTTTGATTATCATGAAAGACAACGTATTTCATTAATCAAAGGATACAAAACTATTTTTCCTGAAGAAATACAATGGAAAAGTTGGGCAGCAGATAGATTCAAGGGATATAGTGGAAGAGACCTTGAAAAATTTATGGATAATATATTATTTGATACACTTTCAAAATTAACAGGTTCTAAAGAGGATAGAAATATAGATATTTTACATGATATTTTTGATGATTTTCAATATAAGCTTAGAAACGGAACAAAATTAAGACAAGTAATTAACGAATTAAATAAAATTGAATTAAATGATTCTCAAGATTTAGAAAACTTGTCAAAAGTTTATGAGGATGAATTACTTTCAATGAGAAATTCCCTTAAAGGGAAACCTGCAAATTTTTACACTCCTTTACCAATCATCAAATTTATTGTTCAAAATATAGATCCTAATTTCAAAAAATCTGAAAGAGTTATGGATTTGGCATCTGGAACTTCTGGATTTATACTTGAATCTATGAAACATATGAAAAAAGATATCAAAGAAAAAAAGGAAATAAAAATATTACACTCATTGTTGTTTGGAAAAGAAAAAAAATCAAAACATTATCTTCTAGGTGTTTTAAACATGATGTTGCATGACGTGGGTACTCCTCAAATTTTTAAGAAAAATACTCTTGGAACTACAAAAATATCTGAAATTGTAACTGATAATCAAAAATATGATGTAATAATTTTTAATCCTACTTTTGATGAAAAAGAAGAACCAGATGTTGCAAACAATATGCCTGCAGGCAAGAGAAATGGTGGAACTAGATTTCAATTCTTATACACAGCAATGAAAAGTCTTAAAGAAAATGGTCGTTGTGCCATAATTTTGGACAATGGTCCATTATTTGGAGAAACAGGTACTCCATATGATATCAAAAAAGAACTTTTAGAAAAATACAATCTTCATACTATTGTTAGATTACCTGAATCTGTATTTTCACCTTATACTGGGATTCCCACTAATATTTTATTTTTTGATGCAGGAAAACCCACTAAATATATTTGGTATTATAGAATGAAAGTTCGTGAGGGATTAAAAAACTACAATAAATCAAATCCTATACTTGATTCCGATTTTGATGATGTGTTAAAGTGGTGTAAAAATAAAGAAAGTAATGAATATGGATATAAAGTGTCTGTTGATAACATAAAAGATTATCGTTTAGATTTGAAACATCCTGATGACGAGAAAGTTTTAGAAAATATATCACCCCATGAATTAATTGGTCAAATTATCAGTAATGAGAAAATCACATTGAATCTTTTAATCGATGTTGAGAATTTGATTAATAGTAAAATTTCAAAGCATTAGATTTTATTTTAACCTAAAGTATGAATAGATAGAATATAATACTAAAGTATAACAAAATGGATGCCCAATCTTTACGATCAACTATCAAGACATGTCGCGATCTAATGCGAAAAGATGAAGGGCTATCTAGTGATGTAGAGAGATTACCGCAATTCTCTTGGATGTTATTTTTGAAATGTTTCAGTGATCATGAAAAAAAGAGAGAATTATTATCCAAAAAATACACTAGAGTCTTACCTACAAAACTACGATGGGATAACTGGGCAAATAATGATAAACTTCAAGGTATGGATTTAATTTCATTTGTAAATAAAACACTATTTCCAGAACTGGCAAAATTAACTGAGCAAAAAGATATACAGAAACAACACATTGGTTCAATCTTCAAGGGATTTGTAAATAGAGTAGAGAGCCCAACTATTTTTCGAGAAATAATTTCAAAAATCAATGAAATGGACTTTACATCGTCAGACGATATTCACACCATGGCAAAAATGTATGAAGATATGTTGATTGAAATGAAAGATGCTGCAGGACAAAATGGAGAATTTTACACACCTCGTCCTGTAATTCGATTTATTACAAATGTAATCAAACCTAGCCTCAAAAAAGGAGAAACTATGCTTGATCCTGCATGTGGTACTGGTGGTTTCTTGGCTGAATCCTTGGATTTGATGAAAAAAGATGTCAAAACCAATTCTGATTTAAAAAAATTACACAACTCTCTAAACGGTTATGAGAAAAAACCTCTTCCATATCTACTTGGAATGATGAATCTCATATTACATGAGATTGATGATCCAAATATTACACGACAAAACACATTGGGGACAAAAATTTCTGAAATAAAACCATCTGATCAATTTGATGTCGTCATGACTAATCCTCCATTTGGCGGAGAAGAAGAATCACTAATTGCAGAAAACCTCCCAATAGAATTTAAAACATCTGATACTGCACTAGGATTCTTTGTGTATATCATGAACATTCTAAAGAAAAATGGGCGTTGTGGAATCATCTTGCCAAATAGCCCAATGTTTGCAGGCGGAGTGGCAGCTAAAATCAAACAAAAATTACTTAAAGAATTTAATTTACATACAATAATTCGTTTACCTAAAACTGTTTTTGAACCATACACTACAATTGCTACAAATATTTTATTTTTTGAGAAAGGAAAACCAACTAAAGATATTTGGTATTATCAGATGAGTGTTGCAGAGAGATTACGTGGAGCGACAAGGGCAAAAGATCCAAAATATACAAAATCCAACCCCATATCTTATGAAGACTTTGCAGATGTCTTAAAATGGTTCAAAAAGAAAACTCCGAATGAAAATGCATGGAAAGTATCTATTAAAGACATTAAAGATTTTAATCTAGATGTAAAGAATCCAAAAGGAATAGTAGAATCATTTGACTTGACACCTCATAAATTAATTGATACTATTATAGCCGATGAGGAAAAAACTATGAAGTTACTTACTGAAGTAAAAGAATTAATCATGAAGGCAATACAAAAATGAGTGAATTGGAAGTTCCAGAAGGTTGGACAAAATTAGATAATTTGGGCGATGTTGTCGCAAAATTAGAATCTGGAAAACGACCTTCCGGAGGGGTAAATAATATTTTAAAAGGTATTCCTAGTATAGGTGGCGAACATCTTAATTATAACGGCAAATTTAATTTACAAAATGTAAAATTTGTTCCCACTGATTTTTTTAAAAACATGAATAGGGGCAAAATAAACCAAAATGATATTTTAATTGTTAAAGATGGGGCTACTACTGGAAAAACTTCTTTTGTTGATGAAAAATTCCCATATGATCAAGCATGTGTAAATGAACATGTTTTCATTATGCGTCCAAATGAAAAGATTCTTTCAAAATTGTTATATTATTTTATTAGATCTGATTTTGCACAAAAACAAATTCGTGAAAAAACAAAAGGCGATATTGGAGGCATAAATTTAACATTCATTAACAATTTTCCAATAGTTTTTCCAAAAGACAAAAAACATCAGGAAAAAATTATCAAAAAAATTGATACGATTTTGGGAGAAATTGAAAATAAGAAAAATGAAATTATAATTCTACAAAAAAAATCTCACTACATATCATTGTCAGAACAATTTTTCCTTTATTATCTTAGACAAGCATTTTCTGGAAAGATTACTGGAGAAACGAAATTTGAACAAACTGCTGATGATTATTTGAAAGACTATATTACAAAACACAAAATTTTAGGTCTGAAACCATTACATTCTATTGAAATGTATTCTATTCCAAATGGATGGAAGTGGATTACAATAGAGCAAATTTCAGAAATAGTCCGAGGAGCATCCCCTAGACCTGCAGGTGATCCATTATATTTTGGAGGAGATATTCCTTGGTTTACTGTAGGGTCCATTACAAAAGATGACAACATGTATCTTTATGACGGTCATGGTTTTCTTACTACTTCTGGAAAAGATCATAGTAGATTTATTTCTCCTGAAACTCTTTTACTGACAAACAGTGGTGCTACGTTGGGTGTACCCAAAATCACTAAGGTTAGTGGTTGTATTAACGATGGTTCTGTGGCATTGCTTTACATCCCTCCAACTTTACAAAAATATCTTTATTATTATTTAAAAATGCTTACTGCTAAATTACGTAGAATTAATCAAGGTGCTGCACAGCCCAATTTGAATACAAGTATTGTTAAAGCAATTCCTTTTCCATTATCGCCATTAGAACATCAAGAAAAAATTGTTAATTATTTAGATTCTAATTTTTCAAATATTTTAAAAAAGAAACAATTCATTTTTAAATTAAAATCCAATCAAAAAGACTTAATTTCTAAAATTAACAAACTTGAGAAATCTATTCTAAATTTTGCTTTTTTGGAGAAATTAACCTGAAGTTCTTTTTTCAATTTCAAATAATGAAGAATTAATTTCTTCAATGGATTTTGCACCTGCTATAACTCCTTTACCTGATGCAAACAGTAATCCCACACAACTATGCTGAATTCTGTAAATTAACCCTGGAAACATTTCAGGTTCATACAAACTTTTTGGCAAACTTCTTGCTAATTTTTCAATATCTAATTTTCTTTTTAAATCAAATCTGGAGACTATGTTTCTTACTTGTGGGATAATTTTAACTGGTTTTGAGAGTTGGTATTTTTGTAAAATCCTTGATGCCTTTCTCAATTCTTTTTTTGATTGTTCAGTACTCTTTGTTCCAACTGAAATCAGTTTGCCATTTGCAAATACCGTAACCCTTCCAACCATTTTATCGTCTTTAACATATCCGCATCGATATAATTCTAAATTTGAACTAAGATGCTCATATTTATTAAAAGATGCAATATCAATTACTTGTTTAAGATCAGCAGTAGTCACGGTATTTTGAATTTTAACTTCTGGTACTAGTGTGGATTCAAGTCTTTGCACATAACTACTAAAATTCTGTGAGTTAAAAATCAAATTGAGTGTAATTGGGCTTAAAATAAATTTTAGAATGAAAAAACTCCATTTTGAAATGGATTGTACACAGATGTATTTTTTGCAACTATGCTTGCAAACTTGTTTAGTGCAAGCATTTGAGCAGGTAAAATATGTGAAATATCATTTTTTTCTGAATAAAGATAGGTTCCAACATTTTTCAGGTCATTTATCTGGTCTTTTATGGAGATATCTGGAGTAAAAATTCGCTCTACACGCATTCTGCATTTCCCATCAGGGAACTTTTTGGCATAAATTCTGATAAACCCACCCGTGATATCTGAGATTGTTCTGTGAAATTCTTTGTCTGAAAATTCAGTTTGTCCGTCTTGATTCAAGTGATAATGAGTTGCAATCCATTCCAAAGTATCTGGAATATCTTTTGCACGATATTTCTCAATTAGACTAGTTTTGATGAAGGTTAGAATTTCTATTAATTTTTGTGCTCCCGTAATATCATAAATTATCGGATAGTATGTGGTAGATAATTCCACTGTAACTGTTTTTGGATAAATTGCTATACTTGCTGTAATTTCATTTGTGATTGGAATATTTTTCTCAAATATTCCTCCATTTTGTTTATTTTTTATTTTTCCTAACTTTATTGCATTTTTGTATAATTGTGTTGAAGGAAATTTTATTTTAATATCATGAAGTGAGGGAATTTGTCCACTTGCTTCATTGATAATATATTGCATGTTGGTACCGACCCCCATACCCTCAAGTGTTATATCTTTACGTTCCCATCCTATGTTTTCTCCTTTAATTTTATAGTAACATGGATTTGATTTGGCAACAGTTATGATCATACCTTTTTTCCTTAGTTTTAGAATCATTTGCCTGAAACTACTCTTTGTGAGGTCTGGAAAGTCTTTGTAACAAAAGGCACCTCTTAGTCTATTAATTTCTCTTCCACGTTTAACAAATTTTTTTAATTTTGGTGTTAAGCTATTGTTATGTAGAGTGTTATTTTCATCTGTTACTTTCAAAATAATTCCTCCATTGAAATCATAAACTGTTTATCGTCTGAATCAAAACATTTTTGACAATAATCTATGAGATATTTTTCATCATTTCCGCCATCATAAATTATTCTAAATTTTTTATCATCTTCACATTCACATTCGTACTTTATCATTTTCTCTCAAAATTACTTTGAGATTCCTTAATTAAGATGATTTCAGATAGGAATCATAGGAGAAAATATCCCATGTTGGAACTTAATGACACTCAAGGACACATTTTAGGCGTGTTTTCTGAGCATCATGCTGATAATTTTGGAGAAATTCAAGGAATTTCTGGTGGAATGCTTGAACGAATGAAAATTCCTGCAAAATCATTTCGAAATCATAAAGACTATCTGCTTGATAATTATCTAATTAGACTCTCTAAAATTGAATACCATGGGAATCGTAATTGGTATTATTATCAAATTACACCATTTGGGGTTTTAGCATATATGAAATGGAGCAATACAAAAAAGCAAACTATTCTCTTTGATGTCACTCTATTTCATTTAATTGGAAAATATTGGAATAAACTTTCAAAAAGATTTGGAAATTCATTAGATTTATTGTTAATTGATTCAATTGAAAGATTTTCTCTAGTACCAACTGGTGAAATAAAAAATCATGAACAAGTTGCATATACTTTTAGTTTAATTGAATCTATTAGATTGGATTCCCTCTATGTTGATTATACTTTTCATAGATTCTATGATGCTCCAAATATTTTACATGTAAAATACAAACAGGATTTGATGGAAATTGATGAATTTGATAATAATGAAAATTTAAAATCAGATTCAATGTTAATTGATAGGTTTTCTTTTCTATTCTTTTATAATTTAGCCAATTTACAATTTAATGCAAATCAAAAATCATCACTGTACATGAAATTATATTCTGATAAAATGATGTCAAAAATTAGAAATAAGAAATTAGACGTTGTTAAATCAGATATGCATAAATTCATTGAAAAAACAAACAAAAATTCTCAGTTTGTAATAAAATTAATCAACAAAGATAATGAATTATCAAAACTATTCCATGAAACATTCAAAGAACTCTCAAAGAAAATTGATAAGAAAATTATCTCAAATATTCAAAATCAACTAGTTTGATTTTCTACGTAGTGTATTGGTTCTAGAAATTCTCTTGTTCATTTTTTGCATTTTTATCTCCATTTCCTTTAGTTTCTGCCTCATCTCATCATCAGTGCTAACACCCTTGGAAATTTCTTTGAACTTTGAAAATACATTCAATCTACCTGAAGCTTTGATGTACTCTTTACGTAACGTAGCAGTAAACAATTGTGCTTGTTTTTCATACGAATCTTTTGTTTTATGTCCGATAAACTCTTCAGCTAAATCATATCTAACATCAGAGTCTATGAGTACAGATTTTAACAAATCACGCGTCTCATGAGGGGTTATACGATATTTCTTTCGTGAACCACCATCTACAGCTTTTTGATTTAGAATTTCATCCAATCCCGCATTTCGTCTCATTCTCTCAAAATTTTTTGTAATCCATGTTTCTTTAATCGGTTGTTGGAAATTATTTAGAAACAATGCATCTTTTTCATACATTTCTTTCCCTGTAATTTTTTTTCTATAAGGTAAATAATCTATAATTGCAGAAACAGCATCTCTATCTAGAAATCCAAAATGAGGGACATTGGTCTTCACTCTTGTTAATTCTAATAAAATTGGGCATTTTTTTAAATCCCATTTTGTGTAATCTTCAGTTTCAAATGATTCGACTAGTTTTAGCCAGATCTCAAAATTGAATCTGTCAACAAGTGTTGAAGAATCAAGTCCTCTTTGAAATTTACACAAGAGTACAGCTCTTTCAGTTAAACTAGGTCTTCCTATAGTTAAGAGAGTTAGAAATTCATCTAATGACATTATTTGGTCGGAGCCAGCATCATCATGTTGAACTCCCGCATTAGGATCAAAGCTTAGCCCTATAGGCTCATCATTCTTTTTGAAATACTCATTTATCGCAAAAAAAGAATTGTTTCGCATAGATTTACTCTTTGTTTGAATGGTAGGTTCCAAAAAGTAACTTTTGATTAATTTCGCAAAAGGTTTTTTGTCAAAATGACTTTCAGTATAGATTTTTAGTAAATGTTCAACTCCTTTTAGAGTTATTTTCTTTGTCACTTTTTTGTAACTATCTTTACTTGTCTGAATTTCTTTTGTATATTCAAGAGATTTTCCAAAAATCCAGTTATTGAAATAATGAAGATGTCTGGTGTAGGTATCTTTTGTACCATCAGTACTTGATTTGATATTTTTACGATTACTACCTCTTAGTTGATTTCTAAAATAAGATACAGTTTCTAGTTTACAAAAATCATTGTACAAAATTGCTACATCATCATTTGGAATTTCTTCAAGCACACCAATCTTCTTACCAATCGAGATTGCCTTGTAGACTACAGCTAAATTTGCATCTAGCGTATTTCTTCTTTGAGTGAACTCATCTCTGTGATCTTTTGCAAATTGTTTTGAATCTATTTTCTCTCCTTTTTTCATTACTGCAAGACATCTTGCATATTGTGGACGAATATCTAATCCATAATTTTTCTTTGAATCAAATTTCTTTAGAACTCGGTAAATCTTCAGCATTAAGATTAGTCAGTAAATGAATGATAAAAGGTGTATTTGTTAACTTAAACTATAATTCAAATTCTTGACGACATTTTTCACACTTTGCTCGTTCTTCACCAGGTGAGCCAAGAACAAATATTTTTCCAATAGTTTTACAAAGTGGACACATTCCAGTTGTGGCATTTTTTGGGCC
>Ga0233434_1002222_pt1 | contig 17394 bp, 17 predicted proteins | sample SI_122_August201_4_FD_182738 | JGI IMG/M metagenome (GOLD analysis project Ga0233434, IMG submission 182738) | Seawater microbial communities from Saanich Inlet, British Columbia, Canada - SI_122_August2016_120_MG | ecosystem: Environmental > Aquatic > Marine > Inlet | place: Canada: British... | reverse complement strand
TCGTAATTTATCTTTAATTTCATTTAGCATGCGCTGTGTATGATTATCATTAGTTTGTATTTCCTTAAGTCCAACCATTACTTCTTCGTGTAGTTTAGGAAACTCCATTCTGAACGCAGTATTCTGTTGTACTTCAGATAGCATTATCGTTTGTTTGGTTGTTAATTCAGCCGCCCACCATATAGTAGAGCCTAATTGTAGTAACATTAACCCTAACATACCCATTGCAGATTTTTTTAACCAAGGTGGCAATTCAGTAGTCCTATGGCGCAATTCCTTAATATCCTTTTGCATTAACGCAATCTGCGTTTCAATACTTACTACTCTACTTTCCATTGTTGCCTCCACAATTATATACACCCCGTTGTATATATTTATGTAATATTAGACATTAGTAGCAGTGGAACAATGACAAATATGGTTATGATTCCAATTACACATGATATAAGATATGCATATTTTCTGCACTTAATCCATGACCATGATTTAAAACGTTCTATTTCGGCGATTTTGTGTGTTATTTTATTAATTATTAATCATTAATCATCAATATCAAAGCAGATAAAAAGAATGATACACTCATAAGAATAACAACACTACATTCTACGCATTTTTGTTTATTCATAACTCCCCTCTAAGTAATTGTATAAACTTATTTAGTCGTTGGACGATATACTCCGTCCCAACCTTTTTTAACTTTCATACCCTTACATCGTTCTATCCAAATGTCATAAAAGTTATCTAACTTCTCGTTGAAATATCCTTTAAGTTGTTCGCACATTTCAATAGCACCTTTAAAGTCTTGATTGAAATACTTGTTCATCATATCTTCATGCAAGTACACACAACTCGAAGCAAATGTATTACTTTGTTGTTCGACAACGGTGTAGATATCAACACCTTTAGTTTTTCCCTTAACAGCAATACAATCTAACTGCAATGTAGTAAAGTTAAAGTCTGTTTCGATTGCTTTCATTGTATTCTCACCAATGATAATATCAACACCGTACGTTTTAGTTTGACCTTCAATTCTGGCACCTAAATTAACACCGTCACCTAAACAAGTGTAATCAAATCGTTGGTCTGAACCCATATTACCGATAACAACTGTATCTGTATTAATACCAAGACCCATAGCAAACGGCGGAACACCTTCGGTAACTACTTCCTCGTTAAACTTTTCTAAATCCTTAATCATATCAATGCCAGTTTTTACTGCTTTGTATGCGTGGTCATCATCGTCAACTGGTGCATTCCAAAATGCCATTTGTGCATCACCGATGTACTTGTCAACTGTGCCATCATTGTCTAATATGCGTTTAGTCATAGCAGTCATATAACGATTCATAATCTTAGTTAATCCTTGCACATCTTCTCCGTAGTGTTCACTAATAGCAGTAAACCCACGAACGTCAGTAAACATAATCGATAACTCTTTACTCTCGCCACCTAGTTGTAATAACTCAGGGTTCTTTTGTAACTTTTCAACTAACGCAGGACTAAGGTATGTACCGAACTGTTTCTTAATTTGTTGTTTTAAAAGGAACTCAAGCATAAACTTAGCAAATGCACTATGTAACGAAACAATAATTATAGTTGCTAACAACCACGAAACGTCTATTAAAAATAGTTCTGTTGCAAATGCGTATTTTGTTCCGTAGACGACACCACTTGTTAATAATGCAATAGGAATTATCATCCACATCACACCAACGAATCTAAATAATATAACTATCAGCAAACCGATAACAAACGTAGCAATTAGTTCACCGAAGTCTGCTATATCAGGTCTAACAGGAGTATTACCATCAATAATTGATTGTAATAAGTTTGCTTGTAATATATGATTGTCAACTGTACCAACACCTGTTGCAATGGTAGTACCGAGTCCTTCTGCTGTTAACCCTACAATAACTATTTTATCTTTAAAAACAGATAAATCCAAATCACTTGTATAGTTGTATCTGTCGAATTCATTTGCCCAATTAATCCATACACGTGAATATGTGTCTGTATATATCGTATCGTAGTTTGGAACACGTACAGCAATTACACCACTTTCCCCAATCTTTGCTTGATACAAATCATCTTGTGCCGCAACTCTTAATGTTTCGAGTGCTAATGCAGGGTACATTTTTTTACCAACTCTAGTTAGCATTGGAATACGTCTAGTCACACCATCGATTTCAGGCATAACACTTACTACCCCAACCCCTGCTAATGCATCATTAATTGGGTTAATGTTCGATACCATACCTTGGTACTCAGGTATCCAATTAATAATATCATCAGGGTCTCCACCAACAACCGCTACACTTGCTTCTTTACCTTTAGTGTCCAATGATTTAGATGAAGCAACCTGAGTACCAAGAACAAAGTTATCCTCTAACCAAGATACAAATACTTCATCACCGCCTAGTCTATCTTCTTCAGGGAATAATAAGTTCAATACAATTACACCAGCACCTGCATCTCGTAAACCTGAAATGATATTTGCTAGTTCATCGCGTTTCCACGGCCACTGTCCTTTTTCCTTTAACGCATCCTCGCCTATATCAAGTACAGCAATTGCGTCTGATTTAAACGTAGGTGCTTGAGAAATAGTATAGTCAAATGATTTAAGACGTGCAGTTTCAACAAAGAACCCATCTTCGTATCTTACAAAGGTCATCAGTAAAACTGTTAGTACAGCCCACCACGGGTTTAGTAATCTTTTCATAATTTAATTTTGAAATATATTAAAAACGTTTGTAGGGTTATCACCAGTTGTTATTTCTAATTCCTGTCCTTGATTTAAATTAATTTGAGTAGCGTAATCACTGCTCATTTTTATATCAATTGAATCATCAACTTGGCGAATAATCCTTACTTGTGTTTCAGTAATTATCGTATTAACGCTAGTTACCTTATTAAAACCAGTTGTTCGTCCATCGATATGGTCCGAAATATCATCTAATGGGTTGTACAGTAAATCAACGTCCAATTCATTAATGTCCAACTCGTTAAAATCCAATACAGGCATATCCAACTCATTGAACTTAAGTGGGTCAAAGTCAAGTGGATTATCAAATACATTTTTAATGTTTTTTGGTTTCTCGACAATAAGCATATTATTAATTTGACTTTCACTTAGTTCTAATAACACAGGATTCGAGGGTGTCATTTCCATTGACTTAGTAGCAGTTGCTTGAAATGCTTGATTAAGTACAACTTGTCCCATGTCAGTATCAACAGCAATTTCCCCTACTGTTCCATCAGCATTAGGTAACAGAATAATAAGTGACTGTCCTAACTCATCTACAGTCATAGAAAATGCTGTGCCACGCACAGCAATGTTGGCAGTTGGTGTACTTATCTTTACTCGTTTACGATTACGTTTAGCAATTAGACCAGAAGCATATCGTACTGTTCCAATCGTTGCTTTTAATGACAGTGCACCTTTGCCAGACTTTGCGTCATATATAAAGGAGTCAATTATTAAACTTGAGTTTTTGGATATCTTAACCTTGGTTGAGTCTTCAAACGTGATGCCAATCTTACCATTGCCAGTTCGTATATCATCAAGTTGTTCTACTCCAAGTTTAGATTCAGTTACAAACTTATCCTTGCCACGGTTGATTTCGCCGATTCCTTCGTGCGTAGTTATATTACCAATACTCCCAAATACATTGAGAGATATTAACAATAAGAACCATTTACTGACCTTGATTAATTGTAACTGTGTGTCCATCGCCAACAGTAGTCATATCCAATACGTTATTGTAAGTACCGCCAGTTTGGGTAATTGTAAATGCACTTGTACCGCCAGTATGGTCTAACGTTAATGTATTTGCTGTTAGTGTGCCTGTTTGGTCAATTGTTACTGTATTTGTACTACCAGTTACATCTAAATCAACAGACGAGTACGTACTACCGTCATCACTTGAATCTAAGTCCATATCAATTGTGTTTGACCCACCTGTTACATCAATATCCAAGTTAAGACCTGATGCATCATTATTTAAACCAACATCAATAACCATATCATTTGATGAACCACTAACGTTAATATTAGTATCTACATCTTCGCAATTACCAGCACCTGCTGTTGTTGCTGACGTACACACATTTAGGTCAATGTCGTTAGAACTTCCTGATATAGCAATTACTGTATCAGAGTCGTCACCAACTACAACACCTTCTAATGTATTAGTGGAACCTGTTTGGTCTATATTAAACGTCATAGTATCGCCTTTGATAGTAAAGTCTGTAACTGATGTACCAATAGTGTTACCTCCACCGTCTTGTGTTAATGTCGAACTTAACGTATCGCCTGCTTGGTCAATATAAATTTTATTATCAGCACCATGCACTACTGCACTTACTATTGTTATTACAAAAAATATTATTTGCTTCATTATTCTCTCTCCTCTAGTTTAATTTAAATTCCCATAAATCCTTTCTGTAGCCTTTGTATATTAAATTTACAACGGCTTTGTCAATTGCTCTTTTTACAGCAAATGTGACGGGTTCGTTTTTTGTTGAGCCTGTTTCAAGTTCAACAAGTTCTGTACCTAAATCAACAAACCTAAAGATACTTCCATCAACAGATGTGCTATAAATTGTATTTGATGCTGATGTTGATGCCAAAACTTCCCCAGTTGCTACTGACGTTAATCGTAAACTAACAGTAACAATGTCCTCTCTAAATTGTGTTGTGACGCCAATTCCTAGGAACCTAGCGCCGTCTCCACCTGTTGTAATATTTGAATCATATCCAATAATCCCACCATTAATCATTACGCCTGCAAATACAAGCGTTGGTAGTTTTTGTGCTTCGTTTCCATCCACTGACTCTCTGCCATTTCGAATTAGTTGCCTTTCTTTAATTAAACTATCTAAACTTGTTCTTTCTAATACATTAAACCATTTGCCTCTGCCTATTTCACTAAGCGACATTATTAATAAATCTAATCCACCCTGCGTTACTGCTGTTGATATATTAGCAAACTTCTCTCCTGGCTTTCGTTGACCAGTTAAATCACTGAACTTATAAACTGCAACTGTCATTGGTTTTCCATTAAGCACAGGCACAATAGGCGATTCCGCGGGTATCATGTCGTCGAACTTACTATCGTCCATTACATCAAGGGTAGCACACCCAGATAATGTACAAACTAATAAAATTGCTAGTAAATATTCCATCAGAACGTAAAGGAGTTAATTGGTAAAATTATTTCAGTAGTATTTCCGTCTTCGTTAACAACAGTAAGTGTTACATTAGTGCCATCTTTTAAGTATGTTATTGTATTACCTTCAATTTCAACAGTGCCTGATGTAGATGATGTTTCCCCAAACATCTCATCTACTAATTGCTTACTTAATTGTGCATAGATGCGTGCTTCTACATTCTTAAAGAACTTAGCAACGTTTGTTTTTTCTTTTAGTGCTAGTTCTTTCTCTGCTTTAGCACGTGCTTTATCTTTTAATTCTTGTTTCTTTTTAAATATCTTTTCTTCAATTGTTAGCCAATGTGCACCAGCGTTACCGTTGAACGACGGGTTAGAAAACTCGTGCGTAAAAGGCGAAGCAGAAACACTACTTAGACTTATTGCGATTAATATCTTGATTAAATTGTGTGCTATTCGAAGCATACTTCTTAACTATCTCCTCTAATTCCCCATCAACTGGTATTCCTGTTTTTTCGTGATACTCTAGAACCATTTGTAACTTAGTGTTTAAACGAATCATATCGTTATCTAACATTCTAATTCTATCTACCAATCCAATAAGAGTTTTTTGAGCAGAACTAATAACTGGTTTAATTTCTGTTGTTACCCATTTCCATATATAGAAAACCATGGCACCCATACCAAATGAAGCAACTATCGGAAATCCGTACTGACTAATACCATTTACTAATGTTTCACTCATTAATCTCTCCGGGCATCTTCCTTTCCTTCATTAGCGGCAAGTCTGTCTATATTGGGCTTAACCTTTAAAGCGTAACTCATCAGAGCGTCTATCTTCACTAAGTCGTTATTCATTGTTTGTACTCTGTTATCTAACGCACCAATGATGTTTTTAAGCCCATGTACACCGCCTGTAACACCTGCTAAGATAAACTTAACAGTCAGGAATACAAAGTATCCTGCGGCACCTGCACCTGCTATTGGGAATCCAACTTCACTAACGATTGCTAAAAAATCCATACGTTTTTTAATGGTGATAATATACGTATTTATTGCCGAATTGATTATTTTGGTACTAGGAATTGCTTTATGTTAAGGAATTTTAGGCAATAAAAAAGGGAACCGAAGTTCCCTTTAATTATTTACTGAATTTTAGTTATTTCTTTGTCTTATTCATCGCAAGTTCAAGGTTTCTCTTCATACGTTTAACTACATTTTTAGTTTTAATAGCATATCCATAAGGTATAAGTCTTGGGTACTTATTATAATCTTGTAGAATACGATATGATAAGTACGGGATTATCTGTGATGCACCTGTTGCAGGGGCAACCAAATCATTCAAGTCAGAAAGATAATCAACAATCTTTTTACCACCAGCGACTACATTCAAATAATCATCAAATCCGTCTCTTAATTTTGCATCTGTCATCATTTCAGGATAAGTTGATAGAACTCCAGAAATACCATAAAATATCTTCTGATTGATGGTCGGATATTTCCTACCATCTACAAAATCTTCTCCAAAGTTACTAACGATTAACTTAGTAGCGACTTTAAGTATTTCCGATGCTTCATCACTACTATAACCCTTACCTAATGCAAATAATCTCGCACCTTTAATGGTATTAATTCTAATTTCATTGGTATCTTTCTTTGGCACTTTATATGGTGCTGCCTGCATTGTTTCGCCTTGAATATACAATCCAGTTTGTTTTAAAACTTCTCCCATTTCAGTTGCTTCTTCATAAAACTCACTATGGTACTCATTGATGAATAATGTATCCGCTTGAAGTGTACGTCTTCCAGTTTTTTGAATATAATTAAATAAATCCATCGCTTGTTTTTCAGTTATGTCGTTATAAACCAAACAAGGGATTTTGAAATCTTCGCCGAGTTCTTCTCGCATTGCCTCAACTAACAACATTCTTCCATTACCATCGAAACATTGGTACTTTCCTTTCTTTTTTGAATATCGCACACTTAACGCACCAAATGTTAGCATATCGATACCACCACGAATATTCAACACCTTTATTGCCCATTCATCCTCCACCACACGTTGTGTTTGTAGGGCTATGATATTACCAATGGTAATAAATTCATACGTTGGAACTTTATCTGCATTTTTTACTTCCCATTTACCACCTACACGTCGCTCAGCACGAATTTTTTTCTGTCTTTCGATTCGGGTGAAATCACCACCATTACCAAAATATCCACCAACAGTTCTAATTGCTACTGAAACCCCGAGTTCTTCACTCACTTCTTTTAACTTTAAATTTGACATATGTCTCCTTTTATGCGTAATCATTTTCTACGCTATTTTATAAAAGTATTGCCATGTCGTACTAAATGACTCATGCAATACATAAAACATATTTTTATATGTAGCACTAAATGGCATCAACAAAATATATGTAGTTCATAACGAACGTGACGGTATTATGCACAACGTGATTCAAATGTCAACGTTTAGTTTATAACACGTTGATTCTTAACGTGTTTCTGAGATATGTTGCTGTGGGTTTATGTAAATCTACGTGATTAAACTTTGAGTTTACAGTTGTCGCCATGCCATCTTGGATATGTATTAACTGCTATCATTTTGTTACAATGTAGTGTATTTGCTCATAACTTTATTTATACCGAATTAACCAATACAAATATTGTACACGTAAAAAAGGAGCCTTTCGGCTCCTTTTTATATCTGTTCTAAAGAACTATGATATTTTGTTTATCTCATATATTATGAGAAAGACAAATTGCTCACAGCCACTTCACCCAAATAATCACCCGCATTACCAAATGAAGATGCAGTATTAGTAAGCTCTACATATCCGTAGCGAGTCATAAATGAAACTACTGGCTCAAACGTACTAGGGTCTAGTACTGTACCACTACTCATTAATGGGATATACGGACAGTAGAATGAAGGTGCATCAGATTCACTAGAACCTTTATAACCAACAAGAACTGCTGTACTATCTGCTGCATATGAATCAACATATACTTTCATTGCACTATTCAATGTACCAACAAACTTAGTATTTGTAGGTGCTTCAAAAGCGCCTTCTGTAGTACGGGCAAATGCTGACGTAGTTGCAGATTGTAAGATTGTTAATGATTGAGGACTAGTTACAGCCCAGTTACCAGCGCCACGACGAGTACGTTGTGCGATTAAGTTAGCAGTTCTGTTAATCATAACAGCAAGTGCTGCATGCTCATCACCAACGAAAGTTGCAGTACCAGATACTGCCGCTTGGTCAAATGTGAATTCAGTGTTTGCTAAAGAACGAAGTGATTGTAAAATCTCTTGGTCGATTTCAGAAGTAATTTCTTGCGCTAACGCCGCCATAATTTCTGCTTCAACATCAATACCGTGCATTGAATTAGCATCTTGTGCCGCTTCAAATGTCCAACGTGCTTGTAACTTACGTGTTTTTGCTTCAACTGCTTGTTTCAATAACTGAACACTAATGTTACGTCCGCCGTCACCTTCAAGTGATGATGTAGTTCCACCTGTGTAAGCCGCTTGTGTAGCACCTGTACCAGCAGAGTATGCTGTAGCAATCTTAAACGGACTTAAAGCCTCGTCGCCTGCTGTAGTATCGGTGTTTACTGCACTAGTATCATTCATTGTAGTACCATAACGTACACGCAATGTATGAATCTGACTAACTGGACCAGACATTGGTTGTACACCAACTAAGTCGTTAGCAATTACTGTAGGCATAACACGTCGAATTACTGGTAAAATTACACGGTTAAGTGTAGCAACGTTACCCGATGCTGTTGCGCCTGCAGATGCAGATTCCGCTAAATGACTACGAGTATTCTCTAAGATTACACCCATAGTTGTTCTTTTTGTACCTTGTAGACCTTCTAACAAGGCGTCTTTGGTTTCAACCCAACGACTTTCGATTAATTGTTCTGACATTATTTTCTCCTAAAAATCAGTTAATTAAAGACCTGCTAGACGCTTAATATCAACAATGTTGTCGATGCTGTCTTGGTACAGTTCTTTTGTTTCTTTTTTATTACCAGTAACTGTTGTTTTACTTTCAGTTAGTGCTTTCTTTCTTTTTACATCTGAACCTACAGATTTATTAGAAAGAACGGCTGGTAAATACTTTTCAAATGTATGTTGCAATCTTGAAGTTTGAACGTTTTCAAGTAAATTTTGCATGACAGTTGCTTTGTCTTCTTGTAGAGGACTTAACAGTTCATCCATAGTCTTAGCACGTACATTAGACTCTTTAATTGTTTTAACTTCAGCATTCTTTGATTCAACAAGCACTTTTGCTTTCTTGATTGTTTCTTTGGCTTCTTCTAACTTACTATCACGTGCAGTAATCTTAGCATTCAATTTACGAATAACAGCATTCTCATTTAAATGAGTACCTGTAAATTCAGTTGAAAAGGCTTCAAAAATACGACGTCCGAAGTTGTTCTCACGAGCAACCTTAACATCTTCATGTAATTGTGATAATTCAGTGTTTAGACGCTTGGTAATAACACTTCCAACTTTCTTTGCATTCTCTTTAACGAACTTCGTTTTAAGAGCATTAAGTTTAGTTTTTGCTTCTGCTACAAGTTTGACTTTAGTTTCAATAACTTCTTTCTTATCTTGTGCAAATTCGTTAATCTCTCTTGCAAGAGCCTTAACTACAAAATTTTCTAACTTAACCATGCCTTCAGTTTGGAGTTGTCTATCATTTCTTAAATCGTTAATTTCTTCACTTAACTTAGTAACCATAAATTTATTAAATTTATTAGAATTTTCAGTCATCTTAGTGTTGAACTTAACACGGTCTTCGGCAAGTTGTTCTTTCTCAGCAACAACTTCCTGAATTTCCACTTCAAGACTTTCGGATACCATGCGGTCTAGTGCTTCTACCATTGTTTGTTTGTCGTGCTCGTAACGTTGAGCGAATTCTTCGCGCAACTCAGTGCGTACTTCTTCACGAGTCTCAGTCAGTTTTGCATCCCATTCTTCTTGGATTGCAATACGTGTGTCTTCGTTGATAAGTTCACTGTCAAGCAAGGGTTTCATTGCATCTAGCATCAATATCTCCTATAATTTGAGGTCTTTAATAAGTTGCAAAATGCCACTTTTCAAAAACCTCTGTGCTGTGATACTTTCTCTAGCATCAGAAGCCATTTCGAGCAACTTAGAACCACCTTCCATATTCAACAAACCTTCATAGATGGCTGTTGGATAAGCGTCAGGTGCACTAGGTTGTGCTACTACGTCAACTGTTACTATTTCAAAATCACTTACATGTCCGTTGCTTTCGTTAACGTTTCCGCTACCTCGGCTCGAGACACCTAACTTTACTCCTGCTCCCAACATGGTCTCAACTAGTGTTCCCATTGGAGTAGGTAATATCTTTAATTTACCATAACCGTTTGCGCCTTCCATCCACATATCAGTGATGACGTGACTTACACGGTCTAGGTTAATTTTTAAATCATCTGGGTGGTCTAACTCACCCAATACAGAATATCCACCACCAATTTGCTCTTTTAATGTCTTAACAGCATTATTGATTTCATTAACAGGGTAGATACGCTGATTAGCATTCTTTACATCGCCTTGGATGCAAAGACCTTTCATAAAAAGATTTTTATCACCCTTTTCATCACGCTCAAGAACTATCTGAGCGGCATCAAAGGATAAACTTTCCTGTAAGAAAGACACTTAATTACTCGCCTTTTTTAGGAGCGGGTGCGTTAGATAATTTTGCGCCACCTTCTGGGCCATCAACACCTAAGTCTTTTGCTTTTGGTGCAGGGCGTCCCTTTTCAGTTGCTGTACTAGTTTGAACAGGTTTTGCATCTGTTTTAGATTTCTTACCTGCATCATTTGCATTAGCACTTGTTGTATTAACACTGCCTTCTTCTGAGGTAACTGGTTTAGGTGCATTTACTAATTTAGCATCCTCTTCTAATTCCTCTTTGTCTTCAAAGGATAATTCTTCTTCAGCGTCTAAATCACCAAAGTCTTCACCTTCGTCATCTGTATCAACTTCGAAGTCCATGTCAGAACCCATCTCATCTTCATCAGATGCATCAACTGTATCGTCACCGATAAGGTCATCAAACTCAGCCATCAACTCGTCAAGTTTGTCTTCCAAATCAACAACACGGTCTTCGATTTCAGCGTGGTCGTCTTCATTCTCTTCAGCATCTACTTCACCACCAAAGTCCATTTCAGTTTCTTCTGCATCATCTGCAAAATCAACACCTTCTTCGTCAGCAGAAACATCATCGATGAAATCATCAACAGTATCACCACCGATATCGTCTTGCATTAAACCTTCGTAAATTTCACGTGATTTACCTACAACAATATCATGGAAAAGGTCAGATGCCTTTTGGTCTTCGTCATTAATGACGTATTCAATCAGTTTTTCAAATTTGTTACTCATGGGTTACTCCAAAAAATTAAAAATATTCATATTCGTGTGTGTATTTAGACCACATAATAAAAAAGACACTGTAATAGTGCCTTTTTTAAGATTTTTGTGTGTTTTTGTGGGATTTATAGATTTTTTTATCTAAAATCCCCCACCCATTGGTTCTTCAATTGGTGCAGAATACATATTTTTAATCTTTCCAAGTTTCTCTTCATTCTCAATATTACGAATATCATTCATCTGTCGTAATTTATTGATTTGTTTTAAAGTAAGACGTGTCTTTCGTAAATCGTCTTTAGTGATTTGCGAGTTGTCATCTTCTAAATCCTGATAACCAGGAAATGCTTTATTGAATAGTTCGTTTAATATCATGTACTTATTTATGTTAATCCACCACCAACATCACCGCCCGATACTTGCGGTGGTACTTCGGATGCCATTGGGTTTAGTTCACCTGTTGCTTCACCGCCCATATCCATATCTTCGCCACCCATATCATCCATGCCTTCAATTTCTCCCATAGTATCAATATCAGATTCAAATCCACCAGGCATAACGCCAACGCCACGTAGGTCAGAACCTTCAACATCCGTTGCTTTCGCCTTAGCGTTTTCTTCTTCCCACTGTTCTTCGTTCTTAACCATTTCTTCTTCGGAAAGGCCTAAGTAACGCTCCAATAAGAATCTCTTACTAAGATAAGGGTACTGTTCTAAGTTAGCAAATGTGCCAACACGGGTTGCATCTAGTTCACTTTGTCTATAACTAGCAAAGTTCTGTGGTTCATTGAACTTAACATCAAATAAACTACTATCAATATTAAATCCACGGAATGCTAAGTAAAGTTTAAATTCAGTATTAAGTACACGTGCCAACGATGCTTGCATGCGCTTACAATATTGGTTAAACCTAAATTCTTGTATTAATGCTGTTCCTAATCTTCCGTCAGTTAATGGGGATGAATTATCATCTGGGCCACTAGGTAAGTAACTACTAGGCACACGTAAACCACGTGCTAACTTATTATTAAAGTAACGCAAGTCGTCAATCTGTCCTAAGTTTTCTCCACCGGGTAATGTATCTACTTTAGAACCACGCCCTTCTGCAGTTTGTGGGAAGAAGAAATCTTCATTTGTTGAGTTTTTGATGAATATCCCTGACTCAATTGCAAACGTATGGTACTCGTTATCTACATTTAAACACCCTGTATCCATTGTTTCAGTGAGATATTCTATTTTTACAATTTTGTGATTATAAACATGTACTTTTTTCTTAAGGTCTTTCCAACCTTTGAAACTATGTTGTCGGTACAGACGCTTTAATTGTGAATCTGTGAATTTATCTACATTGATTTTATAAAGTTGCCCTTTCTTACCTGATGGTTTATTGGCATCCTTCAATAGCGTCATGAACTTAGTATCCATATTAACTATTTTTATAGTATTAATTTTATTGGTATCATTTTTCTTGACTATTGTAATGAGTCTAGATACCATTGGTTGCGTCCATACAAATTCTTGATTATTAAAAGATACTCGCTTACCTTCTGCACTTTTTAAGAAGTTCTCTAACGATTTTGGATTATCAATAAATCGTTGCTTACTCCTAACAGACTGTGCTTGTAAATATTTTTCATAAGTCTTCACATTTAACTTGCGTTTTGTCCAATTTCCCTTATGCCACTGTGAACAATCCTTCGTAAATTGTTCCCTTTCTTCCTGTGATTTATTTTTCCAATGTTCTTTTACAGTTTTAGAAATTTTTGCTTTAATTAAATCAGTATCAGGATGTGTGTTCCATACAGATTTAGAAGCATGATATCTAATATGGTCACCTTTATTCATATGCATTAAATTACTAGGACTATTATTAAATCTATCGAAATCTACGTGATGAACTACATGATTGTAATTTTTATATTTGTCTTCATGAATAAATGTATCTAATTCGCAGTTTTCTTTAACCATTCTATGCGTGAACACCCATTCGTTTATTTCATGGTCAAATACTCTTTCGTATTTTATACCTTTGGTACTGTCATCCACCGTTCTGTGGTTAGTTTCAAATGAAATTAAACTTTCGTCAATACTTAAATCTTTCGCTTCTACAAATCCTTTACCGAGTACGGGTATTTTATGGTCTGGCGTACATGTTAATGTTTCACCATTGTCTAGGTGCAATTTAAGAACTTCAGCATCTTTCCTAGTTTCACCCGCCCAAGCAACTTTACCAGGAACAACCTTTCCTGTTACAGGATTGGTACTATAAACCCAATTTTCCTTACCCTCGTTGTGTTCATCAATAACATTAGTTAGTGACAATGTTCTACCATCTAACAATGGAATTCTAGTATTCAAATCAATACACAATGGATTATAAGTTGCATCCATTGTGTTACCACCACCGCCTTGAGTAGGGATACGTCTTTGGTGTATTTCATTCTTAACACGCTCTACAAAACTCATTGCCATGTGACTAGGCATATTACCAACATCAATATAGAATACACGGCGTTCTGGTGCTCTTTGAATTCTGTAAATTAGAATAGCATCTTCTAGCATTTCTTTTTGTTTAAACACTTTATAAATGTTCTCCAAAATACTAGTACCAAATGGCCAAGTAACATCAAGACCTTCTGTTAAACTCAAATGCACAACATGCTTAGCATCAATTACTGACTCTTTCATTGAGTTAGCAAAACGAGTGCCGTTATTGTTTAAGTTTCCGCCACTTACAGGTGCTTGGTTTGGTGCAGTGTATCCGCCTCTAGCAGGGTTAACTGAAAAGTCGTCTGTATTCTTTGCCGCAACTGTTAGATTTTGGAAGTTGGGATTGATATCCTGTATAACGTACTGCTCAGGTTCTTTGCCATCACTCTCATTAACAATTACACGTGATACTTTAGTAGATTCAACCCACATAAGTTTAAATGTTTCAGGGTCTCTAATGAATACTTGGTCACCGTACTTAATTGTGTTGCGGAACATTTTGAATAAGCGTTCATTAAATCGATTTAACTTAACCCACTGCATTAATTGCTCTGTAAGAATGTTAACTTCGTTATCAGTTGGTTTTTCTTTGTACTTAATGTCAAATGGACTATCAGTAATGTCATCTGCTTGTGTACTGAATTCGGAAATAATGTCTAAACAAGCATTTACTTCACTATCCATATCCATTGCTTCGTATTGATTGTAACGTTCAACACGGTTAGGATGTCCTGTGTAAACTTCAGGAAGTTTACTTTGGTAGTTTCTAAATGCGAAGTTACTTGCTTGTGGCGTTGTTGCACCACTGCCTATTGGACTAAACTGTCCTGATGTGTCAGCAACTTTAAAATACTTTTTCCACGACATATGGGTAACCTGTTTTAATTAATGTTGCTGTATTTATGCTGTTTAATTAAGTAAAGGAATTAACCATTCGCAGATGTTAATTGTTTAATATCTTTAGTGTTTCTATTACCTTGATTTAGTGCAGTTACAATACTGTCTAATTTTTTATTAGATTCCATATTGGATTCAGAAAGTGAACTCAATGCACTAGCAATTTTACCATCTTTTATTTTATCAAGCGTTGATGTGCTGTTTGATTGAGTTGCGTTCTCTTTCATTTTGTCAAAGATTGGTTTTAATTCATCCCATAATTTCTTACTATCCAAATCTGGATTTTTATTCCACGAATCCTTTATCTTTCCTCGTGCTTCGGGAGATACAATGTGCGTTGCATTAAGTCCAGAACGTTGTTCTAATATATCCTTCAATGCTTGTGGACTGTTAAAATCACTAGTACCAAATACAGAATTCTTATCACCCATTATGCCACCTTCAGGTAATAATTGTCTAAACAATCTACCCAATGTGGTTTTGCCTGTACTAAGTTGTTCTTTTCTTCGTATATCTACATCTGTAAGTATTGTTGCATTCAATGCTGGTATTTTAATATTTAAGTCTGCTAATTCCTTGTTCAACTCATCCCTACCATGCGTGAATAAATCAACACCACCTAAAATATTTTCTATTTTTCCCTTACGGTTCTCTGCATCTGCCAATAATTGTTTATTTGCTCTAATATCTATATCTGTTTGTGACGATGTTGCACTAGGTCGTTCAATATCCCCAATTGTACCGATTCTGCGATACGTGCCTTTACTAACGCTGTCAAGTCCTTTCATTACGCTTTCCAATCCACCCGACACTTTATCAAATGATACTGCGGTTGCTTGTAAATGAACTGCTGAACTTAATAGATGCTTTTGCGCGTTAACTAATTCTTTAGTTGTTGTTCCTTTACCTGCTTCTATTTGTGCTTTTTGTGTTTTTCGATTTTCATCAATTGCTTTCTTGAAGTCGCCCATTGCAAACGTTGCTAAGTTAACAGATTCATGCAGTGGAATGAATGCGCCTGTTGAATCACCAACTGCTAAATTTATAGATTCCATCGAAGGCAATGTTCGTTTAAAACTATCCTGTAATGATTGCATCGCAGTCTCGTATCCTATATTACCTGCTTTCATTTGTGCCATTACTCTACCAATTTCACCACCAGTAGATATCATTGCTTGCTTAGCCGCGTCTGTGCTAACAAACCCACCAGACATATCCTTAACTGCCTGTGCCATAGCAGGGGATATTTTTGTTAACCCTAGCATAAGGTTATCAATTTCGTGCGCCGCTTTTTTACCTACATCACCCTGTGATTGTAGTTTTCGTTGTGATGCTAAGTATCTGCCTTCACGCATCGCGGCATCTAATGCTTTTTGCTGTTCTGTTCTTGTTTGACCTGTTAATTTAGCAATTGAATCTAACTCTTTACCAAACTTAACTGCACCCTTTGTTAACTTATCTTGGTCCATTGTTTGTGCATTGCCTAACCTACGTTGTAAATTAGAGAATGTAACTAATGTTTCTCCAATTTCTTCGGCAGTGAATCCTAAATCACGCAACGGTTGGTCTAAACCATTATGCATCGTTGACATCATTTGCGAGAATTGTTTTGCTGATTTATCTGCCGAACCTGTTAGGCCTGCTAATGACTCAGTATTCTTTAATATCATATTAGCAAACATTTCCATTGGAACACCTGCACGTACCATATTCTGACGCAAGGTGTCAATGCCATCGGCACCAGCAAGTCCTGATTCACTTAAACGTTGAAATGTTTTTAATGTAGTGTCGTACTGCTCCAATATCATACTGACACCTTGTGCCGCAGTGTCCGCAGTAAACCCCAATGCTTTTCCAAGAGGACCAGTATACTTTGTGAAGTCTTTTATTGCACCAGTAGCAGAAGTTAAAACATTCCCTAATGTACTGAACGACGCTGTTCCACTTGCTACACTCTTAAACGCACTAGAAACAGAACTTGCTACATGTCCAAGTCCGCGTATCGAGTCTTTTGACTTGTCAGTTTCTCTTTTATGATGCGTTGTTGATTCCGTATCGCTATTTGTCGCGTTGCGATTTTTCTCCATTGCAATGGCGGCTTGCCTTGCTGAGTCAGTAAGTCCTCTGAAATCTTCTGTATTAAAATCTGCCATACACTTGTACTCTATAAATATTGTAAATTTTATTGTATTTATAGCAGAAATAATATGTCAGATAATCCACTTAGTAACTATTTTAGAAGACCAAGCATTTACATCACATTACCAAGTAAAGGTAAGTTTTATCCAGAAGGCACATTGGAAATGACAGAGAACAACGAACTACCTGTTTACCCAATGACGGCAGTTGATGAAATTACATACAGAACTCCTGATGCACTATTTAATGGTACGTCAATTATTGAAGTGATTCAAAGTTGTA
>Ga0233434_1002218_pt1 | contig 17416 bp, 15 predicted proteins | sample SI_122_August201_4_FD_182738 | JGI IMG/M metagenome (GOLD analysis project Ga0233434, IMG submission 182738) | Seawater microbial communities from Saanich Inlet, British Columbia, Canada - SI_122_August2016_120_MG | ecosystem: Environmental > Aquatic > Marine > Inlet | place: Canada: British... | reverse complement strand
GAGTCGTTGCGGATGTGGTCGATTCCGAGGCGCATCGTCTCGACGGGTTCGGCCAGTGTCTCCTTCTTCACCTCCACCCTGACTACGTCCAGCGCAGCGTCGTGCCCGTACGAGCCCCATTGCTCGGTGGCCGAGTTGAGGATGACCGTCCATTGCTGCTGACCTGGGATGGTGAAGAGTGCGTAGGTTCCGGCTGCGAGCGCCTGGCCGCCAAAGATGATGTCAGTATCGAGCGTGATCCGCGTGGCGGCGTTGGCACCAGTGCGCCACACCTGTCCAAAGGGGACGAGATCACCGAAGATCGTGCGGCCCTTGACGCCGGGTCGCCCATACTCGATCTCGACGGTGGTCAGACCGATCTGGTCGCTGACGGACGCGGGCGGGCTGGCGGCGGGAAACTTGAGACTGCCATCCTGTGCTGCAGCCCCATTCGGCATGGCAAGCAGCGCACTGACGGCGAGGACGAAGGCAAGGGGTCGGGCGTGGCTCATGGTCACGGTATCCTGGCAGCAAGGGTCATGGAGTCCAGCGAGCAATGGTCCGGATCACCGTCGATCGAGCGGAGTCGCCGGTACGGATCGTACGCGCGTATCATACACAAGACCCGTCCCCTCCTCCAGCGGTAGAACGGATGAAGACACTCAACCTGCTCCTGCTCTCCTTTCTCACCAGTGCCCTGACAGGCTGCGGCTCCGGGGAAGCGACGACGAAAGTGGAACCATCAATCCCGGATCACGTTGCCGACATTGTCGGCGTGGACGTGTTGGGAGAGGCCGGTGCCTTTACCTTCCGTGTCACCGTAGCCAGTCCCGATTCGGGCTGTGCCCGGTACGCCGACTGGTGGGAGGTCCTGACGACGGATGGCGAGTTGCTCTACCGACGCGTCCTGTTGCACAGCCACACGAGTGAGCAACCTTTCACCCGCAGTGGGAGTTCAGTGTCGATCCAGGCGGATCAGGTAGTGTGGGTTCGGGCCCACATGCATCCGGACGGCTACGGCGGCCAGGCGCTGCAGGGCTCACCGGCTGGTGGGTTTACGGTCCAACCCCTGTCACCGGAATTTGCCGTGGATGTGGCGCAGGAAGGTCCCTTGCCGACAGGGTGCGCGTTCTGATCCATCGCTGCAGATGGAGATCGTATAGTTCGAACCAGATTGAGTCGCAGCGACGATTCACTTCTTCTCCACCTCCGCTCCCTCGATACCCTTGCCGATGGCCTCGATGATGAACCTGAGTGTGATCAGCGCCGCGAGTACACCGAGGACCTTGGCAACATTGATGGCAATGCCCGTCCAGAATCTCTTGCGCTCGTCTGCCTGCCGCTGCTCGAGGTTGAGACTGCGGCCCGTATCGTCCATCAGGTTGACGTGGTGATCTGCCAGACCATCGGCGGACGTGGTGATCAGCTGAGTAATATTGGCCACCTGTGTACTGGACAGCGGCTCCGGACCCGACACGGACAACACGACGACGGCACTCATATAGTGTTTCCCGGCGGGAAATACCGAGTCCTTCAGCGTGACGTCCACGACCTTCACGCTGGACAGAGCTGCCAGGGATGCCTCAATCCGGCTCTCGAACCCGTCGAGCTGGGCCCGCCGTTGCGCACTGTTCTCAACGACAGGCTCAGCAACAACCCTGGGGGCCGTGTAGCCGAGGAAGGCGCCGAGTAGAAGCCCTCCCATCAGATAGATGACCGTGATGTGGCGCCGGTAGAACGTGGTTTTTTCAGACATGGAGCCCTCTATATGATGAGTGTGCTGGCATAATCTACCCCGTCACGAGGGGTGTTTGTTCGCATTCGGTGAAACGCTTGTCGAAATCTTGCGATCCGTCATCATCTTCAACCTCAAGATGTATCCCTCGCACAAATCCGGGAAGCCTGCCGAAATAGAAAGCCTCATGCCGCACCTGTTCGTCCGAAAAACTCCACCGAACCCCGGATGGGTAAACCACAGTAGAGATACGGCGAAGCTCTGGTGGTTGCGGTTTGCCAAGTTCTTCCAGTAGCGCGACCTCCGGTTCGATCCCCAAGCCTGGACCGGAAGGAACCGGCAAATAACCATCTACGGGTGTGAGCGGCTCGGCGACGACATCCTTTTCCCAGAGCGCGTGACCGGACATCGAGGACAATGTCGTCTGCCGACATACAGAAGATATATGAGCGACAAAAGCCGCACGGAGAGAAGTCCCGATGGCCTGAATCCAGAAAACTTTTCGATTCTCGTAGCAGACCTGGTCTATGCCAAAGGTGTCGGCGTCTCCGCCCAATACGAAGCCGTCACACAGATTCTCACGAATCTGCCTTTCTGCCGGCACACCCCTGTCGTAGCTGTCATCTGAGACAACGTGGCAGCATCCCGAACCGTAGTGCAACGCAATGGGAAGGTCGATGATGGACCGAATCCGTTTGTAGCCCGACACATCGCGTTGCGGAATGGGCGATTCGATCCCACCGATGCAGTCGAATTCCTGGAGTTTCTTGAGAATCGGAATAGCCTGGTGGGCATCCCGCAGGTGACCATTGAAGTCCGTCCAGATCTTAAATCCCGGCGGCGCGTGCTCGGCAGCGCACTCGGCCAACTCGATCACATCCCACCAGGGACGCACCTTGAGCTTGTAGGTCCTGTAGCCCAGGTCAGCAGCATAGCGGATCTGTTGCGCCAACAGGTCTGGCGGCAGGTCAATGGTCCAGTAGGCGAATGGAATACGCGGTCGCCGCTGCTCCCCCATCAGGACATGGGCCGGAACATCCATTGTCTTCCCCACGGCGTCGAAACAAGCCATGCGAAGCGCATCGGGAACCTGGCCGTGGAGCAGTTCCATCGCATGGCGCCCCACATGCTCGGACAAATCCGACTCGCCATGCGAATCGCCCCATCCAACGATGCCATTGTCCAGTTCAACGCGGTAGACCGTTACTCGTTCGGTGTGGGTCGTCGCGCGACGCATGTTCGCTGCAACGGCCGGAAGGAAGGACATCTGCAGTGGATAGTTGCGAATGGAAGCGATCTTCATAGTAGGTCTCCCTGTGACGCCCGCTCCCTCGATGAGGACGGGGCGGCCCTTGGGCCTTAGGGTATAAGGGTAGCGGACCGCAATCAAAGCCCAGGACAAGCAATGACCCATGCGTATGGCTGGAGCTGTGTAAGCTCACAAGTGGCGTGGTCGCCTCGTGATGGGGCGCAGCTCGTCTCCTTCCAGGACAAGCTCTTTCTTCTCGGCGGCTGGAATCAGTACGCCGGCGACAGGGTCGACCTCGCCGGCGCCGGCCTGGGCTCCTTCGAATCGGACGTGTGTTCGGAGGTGTGGTGCTCTGATGATGATGGCGGCAGTTGGTCCCTGGTGACCACGGCGCCGTGGAGTGGCAGGCACATGCACGCAGCCGTCGTGCACGATGGACACATCTGGATCGTCGGGGCAGAGAACGGCACCGCCGACGATGTGTGGAAATCCACGGATGGCGCCCATTGGGAGCTCGTCGCCGCAACGGTACCCTGGCAAGAGCGCGGCAACCAGATGGTCAGCGTCTTCGATGGCTCCATCTGGGTCATGGGTGGTCAGGCAGGCGCAGCCAGCCAGACCCATTTCGTCGCAGACTTGAAGGCGGGAAACCCCCTCCCGCCGGCACCGCCACCACTGCGTGACGTCTGGCGTACAGACGACGGTCGGCGCTGGGAACAGGTGACAGATGAGGCGCCATGGGCACCAAGGGGCATGATCACCGGCGCCAATGGTGGCGTGCCGGTTCTTCACGGTCGAATGTGGATCCTGGGTGGCGGCTACGTTGGTACGGGCGGTACGACCCTGAGTTCACTACGCTACGACCTCGAGCAGCAACCAAGGCTGAAGACGCGTCGCTTCCACAACGATGTGTGGTCATCGGCCGACGGTCGCGAATGGACCTGCCATACAGCGGACGACAAGGTGCCTTGGGCGGGGCGCTCTTATCACGATACTGCAGCGTGGGATGGCAAACTCTGGGTGTTAGGGGGCCACCGTGGGGTGGCCGACCATCCAGCTGAGATTGCGACGGACGGCAATCGCAATGACGTGTGGTATTCTGCAGATGGTGAACATTGGCAGGAGCTGTCGCACACTCCCTGGAGTCTGCGCCATGCGTGTGCCGTTCACGTCCATCAGGACGCATTGTTTCTCGCCGCAGGAAGTGCGGTAACCATCTCGGCAGAACAAGCAGAGCTGAGCAAACACGACTTCACGCACCACGTGGAATCCGCGTGGCGTCCGGGCGATGTGTGGCGCTTGGATCGCGCCGCCGCGTCTGCATAACCTTTGTCCATTGGATCGGTGGATTGAGTATGATGAGTACGCTTTTTTCGGAGCCTCATCGCCAGAAGCTCTTCGAGAAACCGGCCTACCAGGCCGCCAGTGGTTTCGCGGCTGCGGGCCTTGAAGCCGTCTACATCGAGAATGAACCCTATCAGGGCAACAGGACGACGGTGTTCGCCTGGATGGGACTACCCGAGCTGAAGCCGGGCGAGCAGTGTCCCGCGATGGTCCTTCTCCATGGCGGCGGTGGCACCGCCTTTGATTCATGGGTACGTCTCTGGAACGCCCGTGGCTATGCTGCTATTGCGATAGACCAGTGTGGATGCCAACCACAGATACCGGTTGTAGATGGCGAGCCACACGATCGCAATCCGGATGGCGGTCCACCTGGATGGGATCAATCAGTTCTTCAGATAAACGACCCGCCAACGGATCAATGGCAGTACCATGCCATCACGGCGGCGATCCGCGCCCACTCTCTACTGGCGCATCATCCTGACGTCGACGCCGACCGCATTGGTGTAACCGGGATTTCCTGGGGCGGCTACATGACCTGTCTGGTTGCAGCGGTTGACGAGCGCTTCAAATGTGCCGTGCCGGTGTACGGCTGTGGATTCCTGGGCGAAAACTCTGGCTGGAAATACGGGCTGTTCCCAACTCGCCCCGCAGCAGACATCAGAAAATGGCTCGAACACTGGGACCCGGCGGTATTTCTACCGCACGCGAGAATGCCTTTTCTTTGGGTCAACGGTACCAACGACTTCGCCTACCCCATGGATTCCATGCAGAAATCCTATGACATCCAGGGAGGGCCACATCAGCTCTGTCTGCGGATCGAAATGCCCCACGGCCATTCACCCGGCTGGGAGCCTGTGGAGATCATGGATTTCGCTGATCATCTGCTGAAAGGAAAGCCCCCTCTCACACACATCACTGAATTCGGCCATGACACCGACAGCATGTGGGTGCACTACAAATCAGCAGAGCCGATAAAAACAGCCATGGTTTGCTACACTCGGGCTGAAGGCTTCTGGGGAGATCGAAAGTACAACGAGCTGCCTGCCGAGATTGACCATGAAAATCGACGCGTCTCCGTCACCATCCCCAACCTGTCCAGCGTCTGCTATCTCAATCTGATTGACCAGCAAGATCGGGTCACGAGCACCCGACACATCTGTCCAAACCTTTCGGCCTGACGTAAGAAGGAGAAATGTGGAACGCTACATTGCCATAGACAATGTCTGCGCCTGGCCAAACCTGACGGCAATGCCCGACGGCACTCTGGCCGTCGCCATCTACAACCAACCCATCCACGGCCAATGGCGCGGGGATGTGGAGGTGTGGGTGAGCACCGACGAGGGACGGTTGTGGGAGAGACGGGGCACAGCTGCACCCGGGGAACCGCCGGGGAATCGTATGGACGTCTCCGCGGGCTGTGCCGCCAATGGTGATTTGATCGTCATCAGCTCAGGTACTTCGCCGGCACTGGAGCCGGGCATCTATGATCCTGACTTCGACTTCGAGGGCAAGTTCCTGGCCCCACGGGTCTGTCGCTCCGCCGACGGCGGACGCACGTGGGAACGGGCGGACACCGTACCCCTGCCCGGGGAGGGCGACGCCTGGTGCATTCCCTTCGGCGACATTGTCGAAGGTCCCGATGGACTGGTGTCGCCATTCTATTCGGGGCCTGCGGACGATTCGCGCAACACGGCCTGGCTCTTGCGCTCTGAGGATGATGGTCGCACATGGGGTGATGGCAGCATCATCGCCGCCGATGACTTCAACGAAACGGCCATCCTGAACCTGGGAGCGGGGCGTTGGCTGGCGGCGTGCCGTACTCACGCGGATGCGCATATGCAGCTGTTCGCCTCCGCTGACGACGGTCGCAGTTGGCAGGACCGAGGCCCTCTCAGCCTGCCCGCACAGTGTCCCTCCCACCTCACACGGTTGGCAGATGGTCGAATCCTGTTCACCTTCGCGATGCGCAATCTGGGTCTTCGTGCTGTCGCCGTTCGCTTCAGCGATGATGAGGGCAGCAGCTGGTCAGCGCCGCGCGTTCTGCTGAGCTACGAGGGCGCAACCGACGGCGGCTATCCGGCAAGTAACCAGCGCGAGGACGGTACCATTGTCACCGTGTTCTACAGCAACAGGATTCCCGGTCACCACCGCTACCACATGGGTGTGGCGCGCTGGCGGGCAGATTCTTGACAGCGTGCACCGCGTATCGCTGAATCAGACCTTCTGATGAAGGCCAATAACTGTACACAGTAAGCGAGGGTAGCAATGGATAGAAGGTGGTTCTTACGTTCCGCCGCCGGCATTGGCGCGGGCGCAGTTGCAGGCGCCGCGGCACTGCGTGAAATGGTCAACCCCACAGCGGCAGTGGCCGACAGTGCCCTGGCTGCAGTCGAAGGTGCGCCGCTGCCACCACCACCGGTCGCGCTCGACCCCGGAAACATTCCCTACTGGTTGCAGGTACGGAACAGCTTCCCCGTAAGACGTGACCCTCTCTACGTGAACAACGGGGGCCTGGGGCCGTCGCCCTACGAATCGATTCATATGCTCAAGCGCATGATCGACCAACAGGAGTTGGAGTGCAGCACCCTGCACTCCGGCGTCCTGTGGAATTCGGTCAAGGAGAAGGCGGGCCGCTGTCTGGGCTGTGACGCCGACGAGATCGCCTATACGCGCAACGCCACCGAGGGCATCAACATCATTGCCAACGGTCTGCCATTGAAAGAAGGCGACGAGGTCATCACCACAACCCACGAACATGTGGGCAACACGATCGCCTGGGTGGCGCGGCAGAAGCGCGACGGCATCGTCATCAAGACCTTCACACCCTCCATGGAAAGCGCTGAGGAAAACATCAAGCGCATGAAGGCGCTGATCACGAAGCGGACCAGAGCCTTCAACGTGACCCATGTGTCGACGGTAGGGCAGCTGATGCCCGTGAATGAGATCGGCAAACTGGCCGCCAAGCATGGCATCTACTACTTCGTAGATGGCGCCCAGGCGCCCGGCATGATGCCGGTCGATGTGCGCGCCATCGGCTGCCATGCCTACGCGACCAGTGGCCACAAATGGCTGCTGGGCCCGAAGGGCACAGGTCTGCTATACGTGCGCAAGGACACCCTCGACGAAATGGACGCGAAATTCGTTGGCGCCTACTCCGCCACCGGCAAATTCAGCATGACCACCGGGGAGTACCACCTGATCGACTCGGCGCAGCGCTACGAATACGGTACCGTCAACGCTCCGCTGTTTGCCGGCCTGGGTGCGTCCATGGAGTTCCTGCTACGCATCGGACTCGACAACGTCTGGGCCCACAATCATGCCCTGGCGCGGGCCTTCATGGACGGTCTGACTGAGATCGGGGCACGGATCATCACGCCCCTCCACCCGGATGAACACAGCTCCATGATCACCTTCAAACTCGATGGTGTTACCCAGGCGCACCTGTCGAAGGTGCTCAGACAGGAGGCTAAACTCGTCATCCGCGGCATCTACGAGGGCGGCTTCGACGCGATCCGTATCTCCTTCCACGCGTACAACAACTTCGATGACGTGGAGCAGGTTCTGGCAGGCGTGCGGACGGCGAAGGCCACTGGCTAGCGGCCAGGACGTTCCCGACGTCAAGAATCCGACCCGACGGAGAGAGGGATCGCATGCGGTCAAGAGATGACAACGAGTCAGGTTCGTGTCAGGATCTCGTGCTGTGGTATGACGATCCTGCAGCCAGCTGGGTAGAGGCATTGCCGATTGGCAATGGGCGATTCGGCGCGATGATCCATGGTGGCGTGCCGCGTGAACACATCCAGTTCAACGAAGACACTGTCTGGCGGGGTCGACCGCATTCCTATGCACATCCGGGTGCGTCACAGCACTTTGGTCCGCTGAAAGGACTGACTCTCGAGGCTTTAGGCCACGAACGTCATCACGCCTGGGAGCAGGCACGTGACTCGCAAGAGCGGGCAGAGTCGTTGGCAACGGAGACGTTCATGTCCACGCCCCTGAAACAAATGGCCTACCAACCTACGGGCGACCTGTTCATTGACTTTGAGGGTCAGGGCGATGTAACGCGTTATCACCGATCCCTCGACCTGACGACGGCGCGGGTCGACGTCGAATACGAGTGCAATGGTGTGACATTCTCTCGCCAGATTCTGGCCAGTCACCCGGGCCAGGGAGTTTGCCTGCGACTGCGCGCAGATCGCGAGGGCGCTCTGGGCTTTCTCGCACATCTTGAAACGCCGCATACGGACCACACCACCCACACTGACGCCCACGGGTTCGTTTTACGAGGCAGGGTCGAGGCCGGTGGCATTCGTTTCGAGACGCGCCTTGTCATCCTTCAAGCAGATGGTGAAGTCTCTATTTCGCCGGCGGGGCTAAGAGTGAAGCACGCCAGCGATGTCACGCTGTTTCTGGTTGCGGCGACGAATTTTGAGAATCCAAACGACATCGATGCAGATCCCACGGCGCGTTGTGACGGGTTCGTGTCGGGCGTGCGGGACAAGCGTTTCGAGGATATCGAAACCGCCCATCGCGCCGACTACCAGGCGCTATTCAACCGTGTCGCGCTCGATCTTGGTGATTCCGAAGTGGTCCATAGAAAGACGCTGGATCGTCTCCTGGAGCCCGACAGGAGCGTCGATACACACCTTGCATCTCTCTACTTCCAGTATGGCAGGTACCTGCTGATTGCTTCGTCGCGTCCCGGTTCACAGCCGGCAAATCTGCAAGGCATCTGGAACGACCAGCTGGAACCACCTTGGGAGAGCAAGTGGACCGTCAACATCAATACGGAGATGAACTACTGGCCTGCCGAGCCGACACATCTGGGTGAGTGTCATGAGCCACTGTTCGACATGCTGGAGCAGGTCGCCATCAGTGGGCAGCGAGTCGCACAAGAGCACTATGGCGCTCGTGGATGGGTGCTGCATCACAACACCGATCTGTGGCGAGGGGCCGCACCGATCAACGCGTCCAATCATGGTATTTGGCCCACCGGTGGAGCCTGGTTGTGCCAGCATCTCTGGTGGCACTGGCTCTACAGTGGTGATCGAGAATTTCTGCAGGTTCGAGCCTATCCGATCATGAAGGGGGCAGCGCAGTTTTTCCTCGATGTGCTCACCCAGGATCCGTCAACGGGTGATCTCATCTCGCCCCTCTCCAACTCACCCGAGATCGGTGGTCTGGTCGCGGGACCTACGATGGATCACCAGATCGTGCGAGCCCTTTTCAGGAGTACGGCCGAGGCGGGTGATGAACTCGGTGTCGATACCGCTCTATGCTCTGAGTTGCGATCGACCGCTACACGCATCGCGCCCAATCAGATCGGACGCCATGGACAACTGCAGGAGTGGCTCGTCGACAAGGATGACCCGGAGGAGACACACCGCCACGTCTCCCATCTGTGGGGGCTGCATCCAGGTGACGAGATCACCGAGCACACACCCGAGCTTTTTGATGCAGCCCGTCAGTCGCTGCGATTCCGCGGCGACGAGGGCACGGGCTGGTCCATGGGATGGAAGATCAATTTCTGGGCACGTTTCAAAGACGGTGATCATGCGCTGCGAATGCTGTCGCGCCAGCTACAGCTAACGGGCTCGTCAAGCACCCGATTCACCGGCGGGGGTACGTATCCAAATCTGTTTGATGCCCACCCACCCTTTCAGATTGACGGCAACTTCGGCGCCACCGCCGGTATCGCCGAGATGTTGCTGCAGTCCCACGCAGGTTATCTCGAACTGCTGCCGGCACTGCCTGGCAAGTGGGAGCAAGGCCATGTCAGAGGCCTACAGGCGCGTGGCGGCTTCGAAGTGGAAATGAAGTGGAAAAGTGGCAGGCTTGAACGGGCCGAAATCTCGTCCACCCGCAATGGGATTTGTGCGATTCGGACGACTGTACCGATTGATGTGCGACAAGGTGGCGACATCATCAACGTGCAGGAGAGCGAATTCGGCATCCGGGAGTTCGCAGCAGAGGCGGGCGTCACCTACGAGATCCTGGCCTGTGGGTGAGCTCTGCTGCGACCGCATGAATCCTCGACCGAACGAACCGTCGGCTCGAACGTGAAGGGACCGGCCTGGACCTGGGCACCGCGCAGCGTGTCCACAAGGAAGCTGTTCATCTTCTCAGCTCGAGCGACTTCTCCTGATGATTGTAGCCCACGAGATAGATCCTGCTGCGCTCGACGTCGACGGTGGTCGCCAATCGCAGTTTCGGTGCCTTCTGCAGGCTGATATCCTGCGGTCTCAGATCGACAGCAAACTGGTGTGATCCTGGTGCGACGGTGATGTCCTCATCAAGAGCCAGCGGCCGGTCAGCGTGCACGCCGGCATGCTCAATTGCACGCGCCAATACGGCAACGCCATCCACACTCACCGTCAGCATATAGGTGGGGGCGATTTTCTCGCACTCAGTGGGACGGCGCATGTGCAGGGGCAGCGCTGCAAGTTCCTCGGCACTCAGATCGCGGCACTCTTCTATCACAAGACCAGGAACCTGGGCGCCAATGCGCAGCACACCCTCGGTGGGCGTTTCACCCATGGGGACTCTGCTGAGAGCTCCTATCAGCAGCAGCAAGGCCGCTGAAGCGAGCGTTCCCTTGATGTAGCCAGCCACGCGAGAAGGCTGTGGGCCGATGATATCGGTGTGGTCATCGAGATTGCGGACGCCCTGTCGGAACCAGTCCAGTCGGGTGAAAACGTGCCGCCCTTCGGCGGCCGAGAAGGATTCCAGCGTCACCCGCCTCTTGTCGATTCGGCGCGAGACCGAGGGGGGGCGCTTATGGAACGTGCGCAGATTCAACAACTCCACACCCTCGCGGGTCAGGCAGTTGCGTGTCGGGCAGCCCCAGACAAAGACACCGCCGCAGGTCGTGAGCAGTTGTTCGAGGATCTGTGTATGCATCGTGCCGATACAACCGGTCGGATAGATCCTTACATCGTCGTGCTCGGCGATGTAGCGCTCAAGATGTCTGCGGGCACCGGGATTGTGTTCGCAGAAAACGGCGATCACATCTGTATCTGTTACGGGCAGGATGCTGTCGTTGAACCTTTGCAGTGCCATTTGCTGAGTCGCCCCTATGCTGTGCGGCGGCCCGATGGCCAGATCATCACATGAGGCTGAGCAGATCCCACAACTGACACACAGTGCCGGATTCACCTGCGAATGGGGCAGTCTGCCGTCATCGCGGGGCACCATCGAGATCGCTTCATATGGACAGTCGGCCGAACACTGACCACAGCCGGTGCAGGCAGACGTATCGGACGTCGACGGCTGAAGCTGCGTGTCTTTGGCTGGTTTCCACCACCAGGGAAGGGACAGGCCCACGACGAGGATGCCGCAGACAAATAGCAGGGAATACTGCGGTGACAGCGACGAGAGCACGGGCAACCAGAAGGCAAAGAACCAGTCCACTTCCACGACACCCGGTAGTGTGAACAGGTCAGCTTCGGGTAGAAGGGGCGCGGGCCAGAGCACAGACAGGGCTAAGAGGGCCAGACCTGCGACCCACATGATCGGCTTGAGGGGGATCCAAACGGAGCGCGCCAGTTTCGCCGTATGCACCCACAGGACAAAGATCATGCCCAGGGGCAGAACAATGTGCAGGAACAGATTCATGAAAAAGAACGACGCTTCCATCGAATTGCTGCCGTTGAAGGCCTGCCCGAGGGCATCGTTCAGGAAGGGTACACTCTGCATCATGCGGGCACCGGCCATTGCCAGCACCTGCCCCTGCGTATCCCAGACCATTACGTAACCAGTCCAGGCAGAGATCCACAGGACCACCAGCAGAATGACACCGCTGATCCAGGCCAGGGTTCGCGGGCCCCAGGTCTTGCCCTGGATCTGGCCCTGCAGGATGTGATAGACGACGGCGACAGCACAGGCGTCAGTGGCGTATCGATGCAGTGCACGCATCCAACGCCCGATCCAGATCTGGTCCTGAAGTCGTTGAATCGACTGATAGGGTGCAGCGACATCGTAGAATACGAGCAGATAGAGACCCGTCAGAAAGACGAGGGCGAGGAGCCCCACTGCCAGGGTGCCGCTGCGATAGAAGGGATTGTATTTCGACTGATAGAGGCGATCGAAGAGATGGTTGATCGGTACGATCAGGTGAGTGAGTACAGCGGTCATGGTGGGGCGTGGTATGGACTGCTTCGGCCCCCTGACCTGTAACCCGGCCGGTGCCGACGCAGACGGTACAGGCTCCTGGATCTTGCTCATCGCCGGTGGTCGGCGGCCAAACTGGCGGGTTTGATGACTCGATTCACTGCAGTCTTCAGCCAGCCCACATTCGGATTGTTGAAGGCGTAGGCGATTTCGCCCTCGCCATCCAGCAAGTAAACGAGCGCCGGATGGGTCACATCTCCCGTCTTCTCGTCACGTTGCCGCGGCACATTGTATGCGTCCAGGGTCGCCAAGACATCATCCACCGGTCCGGACAGAACGTGGGCATTCGCACCCAGTCCCCAGTGTTCGGCCAGAGTTGGAAGGGCTCGCGGCGTGTCGCGCCATGGATCCAGCGTGACGACGAGAATCTTCACCTCGTCCACCGAGAACTCGTCAGCAGCTTGCAGCACATTGGTCAGGATGACAGGACAGACCGTCTTGCAATGGGCAAAGGCAAAAGTGAGAAACACGGCGCCACTGCCCATGCTTTCCGGTGAAATCTGTGCGCCGTGCTGGTCGGTCAGGGTGAAGGATGCCGCCTTCGTGTTCAACCGCGGATAGTCGAGGGGCAACTCACCCGGTGTCTCGAAGGAATAGGTCGCTGAGGCCACATCGATGCCGGCCTCAATTCGGCCCTTAACCCACATTCCCTCGATGAGGAGGCTCGACAGTGCGACGAGGGCCAGAGCCTGTCCGCCCCGCGATGAGAGCATGGCTGTCACGCCCTGGCGGACCTCGTGACCCATGGCGACGACCAATCCCGCCAGAAATGACAGCGGCCCCAGGGCTAATACCATCCAGCCGTAGGTATCGGGCAACCCGGTCTCGCTGGTGCCGAAACAGGCAGACTGAGCGCGCAGCAGCCACTCAGGCGTGGCTTCCGGTGCCTGGTAGAAAGCCATCCCCCATAGGAGCATAGTGATCACCATCCAGCACAACAGGAGAGTGACGGGCAGAATGGGTGCAGAGTCTCTTGTTGTTGTCATATCAGAATTGTCCGTGGGTCCTAGCAGAATCTTGTGGGGGCTGAGTTGAACCCAGGGTGGCTTACCAGATCCGGCAAGCCACCCTGATTCACGACGATCGCTAACCGATCTTCCAGAGGAAGGAGAGAATTTTCCAGTTGGCGAAGTAGTAGATCACGAAACAGGCCAGGAAAATGAAGACAAGGATCATCGTACCTGGCGCACCCTTGAGGTGCACACGTTCCATGTCCTCCCCTTCATGGATCTGCTTGGGCAAGGACAACACGCCTGACGGCAGACCACTGACTCGGTTCTCAATGTCTCCGGCGACGATACGCTTGCCGAAGAACACGGTGACCACAGCGATGGCGATGAAGATGAGCACACCCGTCGCGGCAATCAGGCCACCGATCCCCAGTCCGGCCTGCAGCAGGTTAACGACTGGATGGAAATCGACGGAGAAAGGTGCCCCCGAGGAAAAACTGGTGTCCCAGTGGCGACGCGGGACACCAAAGACGCCCATGAAGGTCATCGACATGGCCATCAAGGTAAGGCCACCAGCGAAGATGTATGGCTGCACTTTCGCCAGCCCCCAGAAGGCGATCCGCTTCTGAAAGATCAACGGCAGGACATAGTAGGTCACGGCCATGAAGGAGAGGGCCGTGCCGCCGACGACAGTGGCGTGGAAGTGACCGGGCAGTCGCATCGTGTTGTGGGCGATGATGTTGATCTGCTCGGTGCCGATGGTGACACCGGTAATGCCGCCGAAGAAGCCGAAGATGATGATCGAAAAGATCATACCAGAGAAACCCGGATCACCCCAGGGTGCCTTGCGCAGCCACTCAAAAGTGCCGCTCGTGAAACCGCGCAGACGCTGGCCCATCTCGATGCCGGCAGGAACGGTGAAGCCGTGGATCATACTGGCCAGCACCGCGAGATACATGGCGTAACTCGTGTTCCAGACCTTCCATGCCGGTCCCATACCCGGATCGACCAGCAGGTGATGGGCCGAGGCCAGGGAGATGAACAACACATAGAGGACAAAAGCTGTGCGACTGATCTTTTCATTGATCACCACGCCACCGACGGTCATTGCCGCAAGGAAGTACCAAATGGAGACCATGGCGGCCACGTTGATCTGCTGCGCACTGTGCCCCAGGGCCCAGAAGATCAGGCGGTAGACCTGTGCATCCATCGGCATCAGATCCATCGACCACAGTAGCGTCGGGATGTAGATGAGTGCGCCATGCAGCAGGGTGATGACGGCGATGATCGCCGCTGTGAGGGCGCCGAAGGTAACCAGCGGCATGGAACCCTCGAAGGTTCCCTCCTTCTTCGCGATGATTACTGTCGCGATGAAATGGAAGGAGACGATCAGGGCGCCCACGGCAAACAGGATGATGCCCAGGTAGTAGAGTGGATGCGCCTTGAGAGGTGGGTAGGATGTGAAGAGCACATCCGCGTGTCCCGTAAAGACCGTGCCATTCGTCACGACCATACCGACGACCATCAGGCCGAATGCGACCCATCCCAATTTGGGTGCCGGTAGTCGACTGTTGAGCAGTACCGGTCCGGCAAAGTAGAGAATCGCCATCTCAAAAAAGACAATGAAGAAGATCAGCATATTGAGGCCATGCGCTGTCAGAAAACGGTAGAACAAGCCTACCGGCAGCAGGTGCACGGCTTCCCAACGCGTCAGGACCAGGCCGATGGCGGCGATGACGCCGAACAGCATGCACACGATCGCCACGACGGCATTGGCCTTGATCAGATTGTCCGCGGTCTTGTCGACCTTGAGCCCGGTGACGGAGCAGACGCGAAAACGATCAATCAGAGACTGTGTGAGGTCGGTCATGATCACGCCCCTCCTTTTTCGACGATGATCTTGCCAACCATCAGATGGTGGCCAATACCACAGAATTCGTTGCAGATGATGCGGAAATCACCTGCTTCATTCGGCGTGATGCGCAGGCCGTAGTCATACCCGGGCAGGACCTGGATATTGATATTGAGTGGAAAGAGGCTGAAACCGTGGTTGAGGTCAGCCGATGACAGGTGCAGGGTATAGTCGGCACCTTCCTGCAGTTTCACCACCGGATACCACTGCCACATACGACCCAGCAGGTAGACGTCACTGCCCGGAGGTGGAGCGACGACGGGGATGCCCATCTCATCGCCCACCTTGTAGTCGGCAACAAACTGATTTACCCGTTCAGTGAAGGCCTCAGGTGTGACTCTGGCACGGATGCCGGTGGGATTCTGGCCTCCCTTGAGATGCCAGAAGGGCATCATGGCGAACAGGATCATGCACCACACGAAGGCGATGGTGACCCAGAGTTTTTCCTGTTTGTTTGCAGGTGTCCACCAGACACCTGGCGGGGAGAGGATCCCCGACTGCATTCGTCCTTTGGCCATTGAAACCTCTCCTTCCTTAGGGTAGCGTCGCCTGTGGCAGACTGGTGATTTCGATCAGGCCCCAGATCGTGTAGAAGCCGAACATGGCGACCAGGCCAGCGACCAGCAGCAGAATCGGTCGGTCGTACAGGCGCTGCCCCAAGGGAATTTTTTCGCCCTCGTCAGTCATGAATCCCTCCCGTTTGCGAACACATGGGTAAAAGCTTCGTATACTATATCTTGATAAAAAGATCTCTTTATCTTTTTATCAAGTGACAATATAGGACGACCAGGCCTTCTGAGGCCAATTTACCGAGGGAGAACGGGGATGAAGGGAGTCTTTGGAGCGGCGTTGATCGTGGTCTGCGGTCTCAGTCCGGGTCAAGTAGTTGCCGCAGGAAACGCAGAAAATGGAAAGGCACACTATACCATCTGTCTGGCCTGCCATGGTGCAAACGGCGAAGGGAATCCGGCGATTCACTCACCGACGATCGGCGGTCAGGAGACGTGGTATGTGGAAAGACAACTACAGAATTTCAAGTCAGGCGTGCGCGGCACCCATCCGAAAGACATGTACGGCGCTCAGATGCGACCCATGTCGATGACGCTGACAAGTGATCAGATCGTGGCGGATGTAGCTGCCTATGTGAACACCTTGAGACCAGCCCCCCCGAAACCCAGCATCAGCGGTGACGCAGCGGCGGCCGAAGCAAGTTACGCCTTGTGCGCACCGTGCCACGGCGCTCGTGGCGAAGGGAACATCGCCTTCAATGCGCCGCGACTGATCGGCCAACACGATTGGTACGTCGTGCAGCAGTTGGTGAATTTTCGTGATGGTCTTCGCGGCACGAAGCTCGAAGACACCTTTGGCATGCAGATGCGACCCATGGCCATGACGCTCATGAACGACGAAGCGGTGAGAAACATGGCAGCCTTTATCGCCAGCCTGAAGTAAGGCGCGAAAGTGACTTGCAGGCCCGGTCTATCAGACCGCTTCCAGTTGCTGTATGGATGCCCGGACTCGATCGAGATCCGGGCGAGCGTCGATGCGGGCAAAGATGTACTCCGCCTCACGTAGTGGACCAATGGCATCACCGGCCGAACCACTGAGCCGGTTGAGTTCACCTAACTCGTAGAGTGCCTCGCCCAAGCTGATCGACTCGCCGTAGCGGCGATTGATCTCGATGCTCTGCTCAAGGAATTGCTGACCATCGCTCCACTGTTCCAGGGTACGGCACTGCCGACCGTAGAGCCGAAGTGTATCCGCCGTCCCGAGGGCGTCATCCTGGCGGCGAAAACCCGTCAAGGCACGAGCGAGCGCCTGTCGAGACTCACTCATCTCACCCTTTCCGATCAAGGCCTCTGCGCGGTTGAGGTAGATCGCTGGTTCGTGCAATGACAGCCGTGTCTGACGACAAAGCGACAGTGCCCGATCGTATAGTTCGAGACTGTCGTCCCAACGTTCCTGGTCGGAACGCAACATTCCCATGTTATAGAGAGTGAGCACGGTCTGGCCCGATACGTCTCGCCGAGCGTCGAGATCGAGTGCCTCCTGATACAAGGCCCATGCCCGATCGAACT
>Ga0233434_1002213_pt1 | contig 17455 bp, 2 predicted proteins | sample SI_122_August201_4_FD_182738 | JGI IMG/M metagenome (GOLD analysis project Ga0233434, IMG submission 182738) | Seawater microbial communities from Saanich Inlet, British Columbia, Canada - SI_122_August2016_120_MG | ecosystem: Environmental > Aquatic > Marine > Inlet | place: Canada: British... | reverse complement strand
TTTCTTCTTTTACTTCTTCTTTTACTTCTTCTTTTACTTCTTCTTTTACTTCTTCTTTTATTTCTTCTTTATTAATTGTATCTTGGATTAAATCATTTAAATAACTATTTTCAATATTTAATTTCTCATTTTTTTCAACTTTATTTTTTTTTACATACTTTCTTTTCTTAGGTTTATCATCCAATTTATCTAAATTAATATTTTCTTTTTTAATATATTTTTTTTTAATATTTGTTTTTTTTGGTTTGTTATTTTCAATTTCACTCTGAATCATTTTAATATAATAAATAAATTAATTTTATAATTTAACTAAATTGTTTAAATATTTAATTTTTTATTTTATTTTATTTATGGATAAAATTAAAAAACAATATCAAATTGTTGTCGCCAGATATAATGAAAATATAAATTGGTTATTACCTTTTAAATCAATTACAACTGTATACAATAAAGGATTTTTTGATCCTCATTTAAATCAATATCAAGTGATTAATTTACCTAATTTTGGTAGAGAAAGTCATACCTATTTATATCATATTATTAATAATTATGATGAACTTGCTGATTATACTATTTTTTTTCAAGGTTCTATTCAAGAACATAAACCATTACCTATTGTAAATTATTTTGTTGAAAATGATTTTAATGGTAATATTAAAAATTTTCCTATTGAAAAAATTAAAAAACCAATTGAACATTTTGGTAAATGGAAAACTGAACTTTTAAAAGGTTCTATTAAACAATCACCTATTACTTGTTTTGATTGGTTAAAAAATATAATTATTTTTGATCAAAATGTTGAAAAAATAAATACTGTTTGGGCAGCTATTTTTAGTGTGAGTAAAAAAATGATTCATAAAAAACCCTTAATTTTTTATAAAGATTTATTAAGATATGTTGATTATCACCCTAATCCAGAAGAAGGACATTTTTTTGAAAGATGTTGGTATTTTATTTTTCAAAATGATTATATTAAAAAAGATATTTTAAATGTTTATTCTATATATGATTTAAAACAATTACCTACTAAAAATTCATCTAATCATTATTGGTTACCTCTTCATTGTGCTCTTGACGGTTTAATTAATCAATCATTTTCTAATATAACTTTATTTCCAAATTACTATTTTCCATTATTTCAAAAAAAATTTTCTGTTAAATCTTTAAATAAATTTAATATTAAAATTCAATTGAATGATAAATATTATTTAGAATTAAATATTAATGATAATCAAACAAATACTATTTCATTAAATCAAACAGTTATTTATAATAAACCATTTAATATAGATAATAAAGAATTTATTTCATTAGATTTTAAATTAAATGAAGATAAACAATTATTAACCATTTATTTAAATAATAATATATTATTTGATTTTCCATTAAAAGATTATAATATAACTCAATTATTTTATTTTATTAAATTTTATAATTATTCTTCAATTCTTAGATTCAATGAATTAAGAAATGAAATTTATTTTGTTAAACAAAATGAGTATTATAATTTTAAAATGTATTATACAATTTATTATTTAAATTATTTTATTAACTTTTTGTAATATTTAAAAATAATTCGATGAATGTAATAAACATTTGATCATTTTTAATATTTAAACCTAAATAATAATATTTTGATATATTTATCTTTTGATAATATAAATTTCTAACATAAGTTAATCGATTTAAATATATTTGAATTGTTCTTGTCATATAACCATAATTTGATAATTCTCCAGAACGTATTACATATTGATAATAATTTACTTGCTGGTTTGGTGTCATAATAACTATTCTATTATCACTTAATTCCCATGGTACTTTTAAATTTGACGCATCTTTCGCTTCTTTTTTATTTATAAACGTTATTTTTAATCCATTACTTAAAAATGTAAATACCTGTTTAGCAATATACGGATTTCTTTTTAAAATTTCTATAAATCCTTCTTGATCTCTATTATATACTGTATTTTTAAATATTTCTGGTATAATATATATATCAAAATAAATATTATTTTTTAATATTAATTGAATATATGCTTTATTTTTCATCTTCTGATTATTTATTTTACCTCTTATGACTGCTGTTCCTATATTTAATCCTGAAATATAAGTAGAACTATATGTTCCATTTTGATTATCAATTAAATTTGTTAAACTTCCTAAATTTGTAAATAATTTAACATTGTATCCACCTTCTGTTATATTATCACCATTACCATCTTTTAATTGAACTGTTATATTTGATCTTGTATAACCATCTGCATATAATACTTTCGCTGAAGTTTTTATTATTGATGTTAAAGGTGAAGGTACTCCTAATTTTTTAAAATTAAAATTATTTATTTCATAATGTTCATATGTATTAAAACCATTGGCAGTAATACTCTGACCTGTTATTACTTTTGTGTCATAATCATTTTTAAATAAATTTATATAATTTATTTCTCCTGATGTACTATCTATTGTTATTCCTGAAGGTATTGTATAATTATTATTAACAGTGATTAATTGATAAGTGTAAGTTATTGGTGGTATTATTGAATCTGTAAATAAACCAGGGTTTGTTGTATAATTTAATGATTTAGTTGTTATATTATCTGGATTATACAGTATAGCATTATAACTGTTTAAGACCCAAGGTGTTCCATCACTATTTGTTAAATCTATCCATGCAGTACTACTTGTTCCGATTGTTGAAGTAGCATTTTCATCAACCCATGTGTCATTTTCTTGTGCAATACAGTTTATTTCTTCACCAATACTTATATTTGGACCATATATACCTCCTGCGTTTGTACCAGTAACACTCCCAACTGAATATGAATTTTTTAGTTCAATGAATACTGTAACCATATCAGCATTAAAACCACTATTTGAACCAATAATTCCACCTGATTTTTCTCCTTCAATCTTACCAAGACTGTAGCAATTTTCAATTGAAAGTTTTCCTATTAAAGCATTTGATGCCAAAAATCCAGCACATATACCACCAGATTCTTCATTCGTTATATTTCCTATAGAATAACAATTTTTAATAGTGTTTAGAATAGATGAATTATTCATTGAATCACAAAAACTTCTACCTACAATACCACCTACAGATTCACCACTTAACTCACCAGTAGAATAACAGTTAGATACAGTAATACTTCCACCTGACATTTGATAACCACCATTAAAACCGAAAATACCACCACTATATTGTCCACTTATAATACCTGTAGAATAACAATTAGAAACAGTAATACTTCCATCTGACATTTGATAACCAACTTCACGTCCAAAAATACCACCACTATATTGTCCACTTATAATTCCAATAGAATAACAATTAGACACAATAATATCACCATCTGACATTTCATAACCACCACCATATCCAAAAATTCCACCAGATTCAATACCTTCTACCTTACCAGTAGAATAACAGACAAATACAGTAATATCACCACCTGACATTTTATAACCACCTCTATTTCCGAAAATACCACCACTAAAATCACCACTTAAATCACCAGTAGAATAACATCCAGATACATTAATACTTCCACCTGACATTTGATAACAACCGAAAATACCGAAAATACCACCACTATTTTGACCACTTATATTTCCAGTAGAATAACAATTAAATATAAAAATTCTACCATTCACCATTTCTTGAAATGATTGTTGTCCAAAGATTCCACCTGCATTAGCATTTATAATACCATTAGAATAACAATCAGACATAGTAATAGTTGCATTCTCAATTTCTTGAAAAGCACGATATCCTGTAATTCCACCTCCTCCAAGATTGACAGTTGTTGAAATATTACCACTTGAACTGCATTCTAATATTTCTAAAGTAAAATTTTTAGCAAATATACACATACGTGGACCAATAAGTCCCCCTTCAAGATAACCAATATTTCCATTACTTGTACATTTTTCTATCGTTAAACTTCCTTCAGTAATAGAATTACCATAATGACTTCGACATAACCATCCACCAGAATCTACAGTAGATGCATCAGGAGACATAGATGAGTTATCTGATAATATATTTATATTTTTTATTATTATATTAGAAAATCCAGTTTGAGTAATAGTATCAGTATTCCCTCTTCCGTTTTCAATCACACCTAACCAATTACTTATATCTTTTATTGTTACATTATAACTTTGTCCATCGAATGTTATGTATTCAGAACCACATATAAAATATACATCGGTTCCACTTGATACTGTCCCTCCTGTAGTATTACTTAAAGTTATGTTTTCTGTTAATTGAACAGTGGTTACATTACTACTTCCTGGATTTGTATTTTCAATTATGACTGGCCAAGATGTTATAGTTGCATAAGAAGAATTATCAAATGAATATTCTATGCTTCCTGATTCTTCTCTTAAATATATTGTCCCACCATCTGACTTTATTGTACCGGTAAATAGTTGTATATAATCAAAATTATTTATTTCATAATGTTCAAATGTTGTAAATCCATTTCTTGTGATACTTTGACCTGTTATCACTTTTGTATCATACTCTCCTTCATCTAAATTTAAATAATTGATCTCTCCTGATGCTGATGTGATTGTTATTCCTGATGGTATTGTATAACTTCCTTCAACAGTGACCAATTGATAAGTATAAGTAATGAATAAAGTATTAGTAAATAATCCTGCATTTGTGGTATAACTATTTGAACTACTTGAATCACTGTTTGGATCATACAGTTGAGCATTATAACTGTTAAAGACCCAAGGTGTTCCATCACTATTTGTTAAGTCTAACCATGCTGTACTTCCATCTCCAATTGTTGAATCTGCGTTTGCTTTAACCCATTTATTATTAGGTTGACTTGCATCATCTGTTGATATACAATTAGTTATTGATCCTCCATTATTAGACCCATATATTCCTCCCGCATCTGTTCCTAAAGTACCTACTGTATAACAATTAAGTGCACCTACTGTTCCTCCTGTAGATTCAAACCTTACATTAAACCCACATATTCCTCCTCCTTCAGTGTTTATTTGTCCTATACTATAACAATTTTCTATACTTAAAGCACCACCTGATGATTTACTAAATGTTCCTCTTCCAGTTATACCTCCTGATCTTACTCCTATACTTCCTGTACTATAACATTCATTTATTATTATTGTTCCACTACTAATTTCAAAACCAATTAGACGACCAAATATACCTCCTCCTGATTCATTTATATTTCCTGTACTATAACATTCACTTATTGTTATACTTCCACCATTCATATTGGATAACGATTCTTTACCCATTATTCCTCCTGATTCAACACTTATATCTCCTGTACTATAACATTTATTAACATTGATGGCTCCATTTGATATTCCTTTTCCAAAAAGTGTTTGAGCAACCCATCCCCCTTCTGTCACAAGTGTTGATCCATTACTGGTTGTTAGTCCAATATCTTGAATGGTTATATTCGTTTTTCCATCTGATGAACTTGTTCCATTTTGAATTAACCCTGGATAATCTGTAATATTAGAAATAGTAATAATAAAACCTTGTCCATCGAATGTTATGTATTCAGAATCACATATAAAATATAAATCCGTTCCACTTGATCCTGTACCTACTGTAGTATTACTCAAAGTCATGTTTTCTGTTAATTGAACTGTGGTTATATTACTACTTCCCGGATTTGTATTTTCAATTGTAACTGGCCAAGCAATTATAGAAATATATGAACCCTCATTAATTTTATATTCAATGTTTCCTGACTCTTCTCTTAAAAATATTGTCCCACCATTTAAGTTTATGGGTGTCATATAAATATAAAATATAAATTTATATAATTTTTATTAAATCTATTTACTCCTTATTATTTATTTTTTTAATTATGTCATTTTCTATTTATGTAAATTTTTTTAAATATAATAAAAAATCATTATTTGTTTTAATATTTGGACCTAATTTGTAGTATTTTTTTATATCTTTTCCTTGAAATAATAAATTTCGTGCATAAGATAATCTTAATGAATATTCTTCTAATAACTTTACCATATAACCATAATTTGATTTAATTCCAACTTCTATTATATATTCATAATAATTTGCTCGTTGAAAACACTCCATTATTAATTCATCTACAAATGGTAATTCCCAAGGTACTTTTACATCACATGAATTTTTATTCTGTCTTTTATAAATAAATGAATTTTTTAAACTATAATTATAAAATCTTAATACTTCTTTTGCTAATTCTGTATTATGTTTTACTAAATTAATAAATGCTTCACTATTTCTATTGATAATTGAATTATAAAATATTTTAGGTATTATATTTTTGTCAAAATATTGATTATTACCAACAAAATTTATTGAAAATACATTAGATGGTAAATTAAAACTACCAAAAGTGTCAGTATAACTATTTTCTGGTACAAATAAAGTTACACACCCCAAATTAATTACTTCAACTTCTGCTTCATATAATTTACCTGAACCACTGAAATTAATAATTTTTCCATTTGATATTTCTATATCTGATTTTGTAAAATTATTAGTTGATTTTGTTGATTTAAATATTACTTTTAAATTATTAAATGCCGTTATATTTAAATTTCTTTGTGTTGAATCTATAAACATTCTTGGTCGATCTCCTTTTTTATTTATTAAAGTAAATATATTTATTTGATAATATTCATATGATTCATAACTTATTGAACCTAATGCTAATTCACGTAATTTAAATTTATTATTTAATGTGTCTATTAATTGACCTGTTATGACTTTTACAACATATGTTTCATCTTCTACTAAATTATTAAATGTAATTTTACCATTATTACTGTTAATTGTTATTCCATTTGGTATATTATAACTGTCATTTACTGTAATAATATCATAACTATAATTTACTTGAGGTATATTAGTGTCTATAAAATTACCTGAAGGTGATATATATCCAGTTCGATCAATAACTGTATTTGGTGAATATATTTCTTCATCAAATGTATTTAATAACCAAGGTACATTTTGTATTGATATATCTATCCACACATTACTTCCTATTAATAAAGTATCTGAAGCATTTTCATCTAACCATTCATTGTTGGGTTGAATTAAATCCTCTGTTGATATACAATTTATTATTTGTCCTGATGTATTATTATTCCCAAATATTCCTCCCCCATTTAATCCTTTTATTTCTCCTATTGTATAACAATTTTCAGCATTTATTGTACTTAAACTATTTATATTATTACCTACTATTCCTCCCGCATTGTTTCCTATTACTTCACCAATACTATAACTATTCTTTATTTCAATTAATCCTCCTAATGAATTAAATGATATATTTGAACCTATTAATCCTCCAGCATTTTCACCATTTATTTTTCCATTTGAATAAGAATTTATCAATGTAAAATTTATATTACTAATATTATTACATAATTCATCCCCTATTAATCCTCCAGATTGATTTCCGTTTATTATTCCTGTACAATAACAATTATTAATATTAAATACACCATTAGATATATTATTTATTGCATTTGTACCTAATAATCCTCCTGATTTTTCTCCATTTATTGTACCTATATTAAAACAATTATTCATTTCAAAATTACAATTTGTTATATTATTAAAGACACCTTGACCTATTAATCCACCACTATTATCTCCATTTATAATTCCTGCACTATTACAATAACTTATATTTATAGTCCCATTTAATATTTCTTTAAATGATTCATTTCCTATTAATCCTCCAGCATTTAATCCTTCTATGTTTTTTGTATTAAAACATTTATTTATTATTATTGTTCCTTGCTCCATTTCATAAAATAAATTTGAACCAAATAAACCTCCACAATTATTTCCATTTAATAATCCATTATTATAACATGAATCTATATTAAATGTTCCATCTTTTATTTTATATCCAAATTGATTTCCTCCTATTCCACCTCCACTATTATTTATATTTCCATTATTATTACTCTCTTTTATATTTATAATCCCATTTTCCATCTCTTGAAAACAATTATCTGAAAATAAACCTCCACCTAATAATACACTCGCAAATATTTCTCCATTATTTATACATCCTTCAACATTTACCTCTACATATGTTACCAATTCAAAACTATTACTTCCAAATAAACCTCCACTACTTTCTCCAATCAAACTTCCATTGTTTATTGAATTCTTTATATTAATTACTCCTTGTGTTATCTCCTGAAATCCATTTTTACCAATTAAACCTCCATTATTATTTCCTACTAAATTTCCACTATTTGTACAATTTGTTATATTTAGTTCTCCATTTACCATTTGATAATTACTATTATATCCTATTAGTCCTCCATTATTTTCTCCTGTTAAATTTCCACTATTTGTACAATTTATTATGTTTATTTTTCCTGATGTCATATTATTAAACGCATTTTCACTTATTAAACCTCCGGTGTTATCTCCTTCTAAATTACCACTATTATTACAATTTGTTATATTTATATTTCCATTTTCCATTTGATTAAATGCATTTTTACCTATTAATCCACCTGTACTTATATTTACTAAATTACCACTATTATTACAATTACTTATTTGTATTGTTCCTGTTTTCATATTTTTAAAACTGTCACTCCCTATTAATCCTCCAGCATTATTACCTGTAATTTCATTTTTTTGATCGCAATTTGTTATATTTATTTCTCCATTTTCCATTAATTCTCCCATTAATGAACCTATTAATCCTCCAGCATCATTTCCTCTAATTTGTTCATTAATTGTACAATTATTTATTGTTAATTTAATATTTTTTATATTATTCATTAATTTATATCCAAATAATCCTCCAGCATTATCACCTAGTATATCACCATTTGTTGTACAATTTTCTATTATTATTAATCCATTTATTACTTCTTTAAAACATTCTTCTCCAAATAGTCCTCCTCCATTTTTATATATAATTCCACTACTTGTACAATTTGTAAATTCTAAATTTACATTTGACTCTTTAAACGCACTTGACCCCATTATTCCACCTCCACCTAAATTTGTTAATGTTGAAATTTGTCCTGTTGTTGAACTGTCTTTTATTTCAACATTTACATTTGTTGAACTCTTACAAAAATAAGAACCACATAATCCTCCTTCTAAATAACCTATATTCCCATTACTTGTTGAATTACTTATTTTTAAATAACCTGAATTAACTGAATTTCCATAATGAGGTTGTGTTAGCCATCCTCCACCATTAATCGAACTGTCATCTATACTTAATGTTGAATTAATTGACAATATATTGATGTCTTTTATTATTATATTACTATATCCCGTTTCTATAATAGTGTCTCCATTTCCTTCTCCATTTTTAAATAAACCTCTCCAATTTGATATATTATTTATTATAATATCCTTATTTTCTCCATTTATTGTTATATATTCTGATCCAATATCAAAATATCCTTCATTCCCTCCTTTTGATATATCAATCGTTAAATTTGTTTCAATGAAAACAGATGTAATATTTGTACTATTTGGATTTGTATTTACAATTTTAACTGGCCAATTACCTATTTCTATAAAATTTATATTATTAAATGAATACTCAATAATTCCTGATTCTTCTTTTATATATATATTTCCACCATTACTGTTTATGACTGTTGAATCAAAATTTAATGTAAAATTATTTATTTCATAATGTTTATATAATACTAAGCCATTTGATGTAAATTCATCTCCTACTAAAACTTGAACAATATAATTATTTTCAATGGATTCTATGTTATTAAAATTGATAACACCATTATTTTCATTTATTGTTATCGTTGATGGTATTGTAAAACTATTATTTACTTTAACTATTTGATATATATAATTTATTTCAGGTGTTTCCTGACTTGAAAATAATCCTAATGTAGTATTAAATGTATTTAAATCTGTAGAATCACTATTTGGATTATAAAGTTGCTCATCATAACTATTTAATACCCAAGGTGTTCCATCACTATTTGTTAAATCTAACCATGCAGTACTTCCTGATCCGATTGTTAAAATAGCATTTGCATCAACCCATGTATTATCAGGTTGACTTGCATTATCTGTTGATATACAATTTGGATCTGATCCTCCAAAATTATTTAAACCATATATTCCAGTATTAAAAGTAGTTGTATTACCTACTGTATAACAATTAAGTGCAACTACTGTTCCACTTGAAGTTCCTGACCTTGTATTTGATCCATATATTCCTCCTCCACTATCTCCAATTACTCCTACGCTATAATTATTATTAACTTGTATATTACTATTAAATGAATCTTTTCCACAATTACTTCCTATTATTCCTCCTGCATTTATACCAATATTACCAGTACTATAACTATTATTTATTATAATTGAAATAGTATCTGAATTTTTTCCACAATTGCTTCCTATTAATCCTCCACTATTTTCTCCAATAACCCCAACACTATAACAATCATTAATATTTATTGATTCATTTTTTTTTGAATCTCTTAATGTTTCAAAACCACATAAACCTCCACCATTATTTGATATACTACCTGTAGTAAAACAATTATTTATATTTATTGTTCCATTTTCTGCTTTTAAACATAATTTATCACCAAATATTCCACTTCCATTATCTCCAGTACTAAAACAATTCTCTACATTTATAACTCCACCTGTTGCTTCTAATTTTGTTTGAATACCAAATATTCCGCCACTATTATCTGTTAATTTATCTCCTGTACTGTAACTTTTTTTTATATTTAATACACCACCACTACTATTTTTATAAGTGTCATTTCCTAATATTCCTCCTCCGTTATTTATTGACCCATTACTATAACAATTTTCTATATTAATCTCTCCACCTGTTGAACCTAATCCTGTACGATCACCTAATATTCCTCCTGCTGAAATATTTCCTGTACTGTAACAATTTAGTATATTTATTGTCCCTCCTGATATTTCATTTCCTGTATCATTTCCTATTAAATTTCCAATATCATTTAAATTATCTATATTTGTACTTGTATAACTATTTTCAACTTTAATTAAAGCAGTTGATGTTATACTGTCTCCTAAATGAGATCCGATTAATACACCTTTTAAATTTGCTCCCTGACCTCTACAATTATTTATTATTATTTCTCCATTATTTATATGATTCGCATAATATTCTTGTAATAACCACCCATTTCGAATTAATAAACTTGAATTATTTATGGTTATTGATAAATTATTTACTGTTATATTTGTAAATCCATCTTTTGTTGAAACAATACCATCTCCTGTACCATTTTCTATTAAGCCTTTCCAATTCGTTTGATTTTTTATTTCTATATTATAATTTTCACCATTAAATGTTATATATTCTGATTCTATTATAAAATAACCATTAATTCCTACATTAATATCATTAAATATTAAATTCTCGGACACTTCTATATTTAATAAATTTCCACTTGATGGATTACTATTTTCAATCGCAACTGGCCAACTTGTCATTGGAATTTTTTCACCTCCATTATATGTAAATTCTATATTATCTGTTATATCATTTTGACTTAATACTATATTCCCTCCATTAACACGTATTGATGTAAAGAAAAACGTAAATGTATTTATTTGATAATATTCATAATTGATTAAATTATTAACTGTTTTTTTTTGACCAACTAATACATTAACTTCATAAGTATTATATAATGGATTATTAAATGTTAGAGCACCTGATGTTGAATTTATACTTATCCCTGTTGGTATTGTATAACTATTATTTATTGTTATTATTTTATAAAAATAAGTAATAAGAGGTACAGTTGTATTTACAAATAAACCATCAGGAGAGGTATAACTTTGATTACTAAATGCATTATCCGGATTATATATTTGAGCATTATATGATTTTAATAACCAAGGTATATTCGTTTCTTCTGAAATATCCACCCAAGCATCGCTTCCTGTTAATAATGTACTTGTTGCTTGTGTATCATTCCAAGTATTATTATTAGAAGATATACAATTATTTGTATTTCCTCCATTATTATTTGCACCATATATACCTCCAGCATTCTGACCAACTATTCTACCTATTGAATATGAATTATTTGTATTTACAGAAGCAGCTCCACTTGATGCATTCACATCTGAACCTATTATTCCTCCTGAACTATTTCCATTTATTTGACCTAAACTATAACAATTATTTACATTAATATTTCCACCTATTGACTGATCTGTTAAATCTCGACCTATAATTCCTCCTGAAAATGTTGATGTTGATTGAATTGTTCCTGTATTATAACTGTTATTTATTTCAAATGATCCACTATTCATCAATACACAACAATTTCTACCTATTAATCCTCCACAATATACTCCTCTTATATTTCCTGTATTATAACAATCATTGATTTTTATTATTCCATTATTTTTTGCTAATCGACAAAAACTATCTCCTATTAATCCTCCACTACTATTTCCATTTATTATTCCAGTATTATAACTATTATTTATATTTAATGTCCCTCCATCTAATTCTAATAAACATGTTGGGCCTAATATTCCTCCTGAAAATGAATTATTTATATCTCCTGTATTAAAACAATTTAATATATTGATTGTTCCTGACATTAAATTTCCCATGTTTGATCCAAATATTCCTCCTGAATTCTTGATATCTATATTTTGATTATTAAAACATTCTGTTATATTTATTGTTCCTCCTTGACATTGATTAAAACTACTTTCTCCAAAAATACCTCCTACTTTTTGATTACTTCCATTTGACTCTATTAATCCATTATTATAACATTCATTTACTGTGAAATTACCAAATGATATATTGTATGCACTATTTGAACCAAATATACCCCCACTTGAATTTCCTGTTATTTTACCATTATTATTACAATTTGTTATATTAAATGTTCCTTGACTCATCTCATTAAGTGCATATTCTCCTAATATTCCCCCACAATTTGAATTTATTATATCTCCATTTGACACATTATCTTTTATTTCAATTGTTCCAAAATTTAATAAATTTCCAAAATAAGATTGACCTATCCAACCATTTCCACTCAATAATGTTGATGAATTTACTTCTATTACTATATCTTGTATTATTAAGTTTGATGTTCCATTTAAAGTACTTAAACCATTTTGTATTAATCCTGGATAATCTGTAATTCCATTTATTGTTATATTTCTATTTTCTCCCTTAAATGTTATATATTCTGATGATAATCTAAAATAAACATCTGTTCCACTTGTACTTGACCCTCCTGTACTACTATTTATATTTATATCTTCTGTAATTTGAATATTTGTTATATTACCACTTCCTGGATTTTCATTTTCAAATGTGGCTGGCCAACTTGTTATTGATATCCAATTACTTTGATCAAATGAATATTGTATAAATCCTGAATCTTCTCTTATAAATATATTTCCACCATCAGATTTAATATTATTATTATTTGTTAATAATATTTTAACATCATTATTAAGTGCTGTTCCATTTAAAATTCCATTTATTGTGGCTATCCCTGTACTATTTGCTGATGTATAAGTTGAACTATATGTTCCATCACCAATATCAATTACTGGACTACTTAAACTACCTAAATCTGTAGATAAAGTTACAGTATCACCACCTGTTGTTATATTATTTCTATTTATATCTCTTAATTGAACTAAAATATTAGATGTTGAACTACCATTACCATTTAATACATTCGGATTTGCTTTTATGATTGAAAATTTAGATGCTGGACCCGGACCTAATATTATTGTTTCTTCATTTTGAATTGTATTTGTATTTACTATACCACTTATTGTCGCTATTCCTGTCACTGTTGTTGATGTATAAATGGCACTGTACGTTCCATTATTATTATCTGTTACACTACTTAAACTTCCTAAATCTGTAGATAAAGTTACATTATCACCACCCTCTGTTAAATTATTCCCAAATTCATCTTTTAATTGAACTGTTATATTTGATGTTGATATTCCATCTGCTTCTATTTTATTTGGTATTGCAGTTATTGTTGATGTCGCTCCTGATGCTTCTCCAACTTCTATACTAACTGTAACATTATTTGTCATTGCAGACCCATTTAAATTACCTGTGATTAATGCATCACCACTAACTGTACTTGTTAATACTGAACTATAAGTTCCATTATTATTATCAATTATATTTCTAAGATTTCCTATAGTTGTATTTAAAATTACTGTATCACCACCATTTGTTATATTTCTTCCATCTTGATCTTTTAGTTGTACTGTTATATTTGAAGCACTTAACCCATTTGCTTGTATTGTTAATGGCGAAGCATCTATTGTTGATTTTATTTCTGATGGTGGTCCTCCTGTTAATGTAATTAATGCGGTGTCCACTATATTTTCACTATTTACGGTTCCTATTATTGTTGCTGTTCCTGTAGCAATTATTGACGTATATGTTGCACTGTAAGTTCCATTATTATTATCTGTCACTACTCCTATATTACCTAAATTAGTTGATAAAGTAACAATGTCTCCGCCTACTATAATATTATTACCTAATGAATCTTTTAATTGAACTGTTATATTTGATGTTGAAACTTCATCCCCTACTATACTTGTCGGTAATGCAACTATTGTTGATGTACTTCCAGATGCATCATCTGTTTTTATAAAATTAAAATTATTTATTTCATAATATTCATAACTGTTTAAATTATTTGGAGTTATAGTTTGACCTGCAATAATTTTTGTATTATAATTACCAAAATCTAAATTTGAATATGTGATCTCTCCTGTTAAACTATTTATTGTTACTCCTGACGGAATACTATAACTGTCATTTACAGTTACTATCTGATAAGTATAAGTTATTGGTGGTATTACTGAATCAACTAATAAACCCGGATTTGTTGTAAAACTTATAGATCCATCTGTTTTACTATTTGGATTATAAAGTTGCTCATCATAACTATTTAATACCCAAGGTGTTCCATCACTATTTGTTAAATCTAACCATGCAATACTTCCTGATCCGATTGTTATAATAGCATTTGCATCAACCCAATTATTATTTTCTTGTGATATACAATTTGGATCTGTACCTCCAAAATTATTTAAACCATATATTCCTGTATCAACGCTTGTTATTGAACCTACTGTATAACAATTAAGTGCAACTACTGTTCCTCCTGAAGCACTTAACCTTGTATTTGATCCATAAATTCCTCCTCCATCAGCGCTTATTTGACCTATACTATAACAATTAGTCGTTTCTAAACTTCCTCCTGTTGCATTAAAACTTGTACTATTTCCACATATTCCTCCGGCATTTGTTCCTATACTTCCTGTACTATAACATTCTCTAATAGTTATTGTTCCATTACTTATATTCTTAAAAGATTGATACCCTAATAGTCCTCCACCTGATTCACTTATATTTCCTGTACTATAACATTCACTTATTGTTATACTTCCACCATTCATATTGGATAACGATTCTTTACCCATTATTCCTCCTGATTCATTACTTATATCTCCTGTACTATAACATTTATTAACATTGATGGCTCCACTTGATATTCCTTTTCCAAAAAGTGTTTGAGCAACCCATCCCCCTTCTGTCACAAGTGTTGAACTATTACTTGTTGTTAGACCAATATTTTGAATATTTATATTTGTTTCTCCATTAGATAAACTTGTTCCATTTTGAATTAACCCGGGATAATCTGTAACATTGTCAATAGTAATAATAAAACTTTGTCCATCAAATGTTATATATTCAGATCCACATATAAAATATACATCGGTTCCACTTGATACTGTCCCTCCTGTAGTATTACTCAAAATTATGTTTTCTGTCAATTGAACAGTGGTTACATTACTACTTCCTGGATTTGTATTTACAATTGTCACTGGCCAAGAAGTTATAGAAATATAAGAACCCTCATTAATTTTATATTCAATGTTTCCTGACTCTTCTCTTAAAAATATTGTCCCACCATCTGAACTTATTGTACCGGTAGATAGTTGTGTATAATTAAAATTATTTATTTCATAATATTCAAATGTTGTAAATCCATTTCTTGTGATACTTTGACCTGTTATCACTTTTGTATCATACTCTCCTTCATCTAAATTTAAATAATTGATCTCTCCCGATGCTGCTGTGATTGTTATTCCTGATGGTATTGTATAACTTCCTTCAACAGTTACTAATTGATAAGTATAAGTAATGAATGAAGTGTCTGTAAATAATCCTGCATTGGTGGTATAACTATTGGTGTCATTTGAATCACTGTTTGGATCATACAGTTGAGCATTATAACTGTTTAAGACCCAAGGTGTTCCATTACTATTTGTTAAATCTAACCATGCTGTACTTCCTGATCCAATTGTTGAATCGGCATTTGCCTTAACCCATGTATTATTAGGTTGAATGCTTACATTATCTGTTGATATACAATTTGGATCTGTTCCTCCATTATTACTTGGACCATATATTCCTGTTCCTGATGTTGCTACTGAACCTACTGTATAACAATTTTCTGCTACTACTGTACTTACTGAAGCACCTAACCTTGTATTTAATCCATAAATACCTCCTCCATTAGCGCTTATTTGTCCTAAACTATAACTATTTTTGACAGTTACATTACCACCTGATGAACTACTCGCTGTTCCTCTTCCACATATACCGCCCGAAATTGAGTCAATACTTCCTGTACTATAACATTCATTTATTGTTATACTTCCATCTAGCATATTGATTGATACTTGTCTACCCACTATTCCTCCACCTCCTATATTTCCTGTGCTATAACATTTATTAACATTAATGACTCCACCATTTATATTGGATGCTGTTCTTTCTCCACATATCCCTCCACCATCTTGACCTATATTTCCTGTACTGAAACATTTACTTATTGTAACTGTTCCTCCAACCATATTTCTAAATGATTGATAGCCAAATAATCCTCCTCCCTGTTGACTTATAGTTCCTGTACTGTAACATTTATTAACATTGATAGCTCCACTTGATATTGATATTCCAAAAAGTAATTGAGCAATCCATCCTCCTCGTGTCACAAGTGTTGATCCACTACTGGTTGTTACTCCAATATCTTGAATGGTTATATTTGTTTCTCCATTAGATAAACTTGTTCCATTTTGAATTAACCCGGGATAATCTGTAACATTGTCAATAGTTATGATAAAACCTTGTCCATCAAATGTTATATATTCAGATCCACATATAAAATATACATCGGTTCCACTTGATACTGTCCCTCCTGTAGTATTACTCAAAGTCATGTTTTCTGTGAATTGAACAGTGGTTACATTACTACTTCCTGGATTTGTATTTTCAATTATGACTGGCCAAGATGTTATAGTTGCATAAGAAGAATTATCAAATGAATATTCTATGCTTCCTGA
>Ga0233434_1002206_pt1 | contig 17485 bp, 13 predicted proteins | sample SI_122_August201_4_FD_182738 | JGI IMG/M metagenome (GOLD analysis project Ga0233434, IMG submission 182738) | Seawater microbial communities from Saanich Inlet, British Columbia, Canada - SI_122_August2016_120_MG | ecosystem: Environmental > Aquatic > Marine > Inlet | place: Canada: British... | reverse complement strand
GGATCTGGGTGCGCGAGATCTGGCACGCGAGCGAGCCCTTACACCGTGCGCGAGAAAGTCGGCTTGTCGCGTGTCTTCTCCCGCAGATAGCGATCGAAAGGCATACAGACATTGCGCACGAACAGTTGCCCTTGTTCGGTCACTTCAATCGCCGACTGCGTGATGTTGACGAAGCCATCCTGAACCGGCCCAGCTTCCAATTCGGCCAGTTCAACAGCGAAGGTTGCAGCGAAGTCGATGCCAAAACGTGTTTCCACATCGGTGCGATCGAGATAGAGATTGCACATCAGTTCAAGGATAACATGCTTGCGCAGACGATCGTCTGCAGAGGTGCCGTAGCCTCTTTCCACAGGAAGTTTTGCCGCATCGATGTCAGCATAGTACGTGCTCAGCTTCTTCTGATTCTGGATATAAGCGCCTGCAGCCTCACCGATGGCAGAAATACCAAGACCAAGCATGGTCGCCGATCGCTGCACGGTGTAACCCATGAAATTTCGATGCAGCTTGCGCTCATCCAGAGCCCGTGCCAATTCATCTTCTGGCAAGGCGAAGTGATCCATGCCGAGCATATCGTAACCGGCATCGCAGAAGGCACGGATCGCACTCGCCAACAGGGCAAATTTCTCATCCCGCTGCGGCAGCAGCGCTTCATCGATGCGTTTCTGATTGCCTCGGATCCAGGGCACATGGGCATAGGAGTAGACGGCGAGTCGATCCGGTCGCAGTTCGATCACCGCATCCAGTGTCCGCTGGAACGATTCCGGTGTCTGTCCGGGTAGACCGTAGATCAGATCGATGTTGATCGATTCGATCCCAACGTCGCGACAGTAGGCGTACATCTCACGCGTCTCTTGCTCGGTCTGATGACGTCCGATCGCTTCCTGGACATCGGCGTCAAAGTCTTGTACGCCGAGGCTGACGCGGTTGAATCCGAGATTCACGAGGGTGTCGATATGTTGCGTTGTCGTCACGCGCGGGTCGATTTCGATCGCCACTTCTGCACCAGGCTGGATATCGAAGTGGCTCTCGACCACCTCCTGCAGATGCACCATCTGCTCCGGCGTCAGATAGGTCGGTGTGCCACCACCCCAATGATATTGAACCACCTTTGGACGGTGTTTCAATGTCGCAGCGACGAGTCCGATCTCCTTCTCCAGATAGGTCAGATACTTGGCGGCGACTTCCTCGTGGTGGGTGGCGATCACATGGCAGCCACAGAAATGGCAGCGGTGCTCGCAGAAAGGCACGTGGATGTAAAGAGAAATCTCATCATCGGCGGAAAGTGCCTGCAGGCGCTGCACGTAGTCGTCACCACAGAAATCCTCTGAGAATTCAACGGCCGTCGGATAGGATGTGTATCGAGGTCCCGGTCGATCGTAACGCGCCAGCAATTGGGCGTCGAGGTTGGCTCGAGGGGGGGCAGTCGTCATGGCGTCGATCGCTCTCTTCATGTCAGCGTTTTCGGGAGGCACGATGATTTGATCTCGTCTACGACAAGAGGCAATGATCGTGCCACGACTTGGGGGCAACCATGACAGAGAATCTCGTAATTGAACCGCCTGCCGTCACCTTTGCTTGTCACTGATCCACCCGTAGTGCCACTGGCCCTGTGACCCGTCTGCCCCAGTGGGACCTCAGCGTCCCTTTCTATGAGGCTTTGAAGTCTCCTATCGATGCCACCAACAGACCCCGCCCAGATGGCTCCGCCGCAGTTGGATGTGGCAGGTGATTTGCTCGACCGAAGGTGTAACCCCCGATGGCATAGGAGATGGTGACATGATCCAGATCCAGCGCATCCTCGTTCCCGTCGATCTGAGCGAATACGCCGAGCATGCCCTGCCTTACGCGCGTGAGTTGGCTGCCAGCTATGGTGCAACCCTGCACCTGTTGCACGTCATCGATGCCCAGTGGGTGGCGACGACCGGCGTCGTCGCTTTCCCCGAATATGGCAGCAGTGTCCTCGAGCGACTCGAGAAAGATGGCGAGAAGGGACTCCAGCAACTGGCCGAAACCATCGGCGCGACGGACGCCACCCTCGACACGGTGAAGGTTGTGACCCGTCTGCGCGTGGGATCACCGCACGTGCAGATCGTCCAGCACGCGCGCGATGAGGAGATTGACCTCATCGTGTTAGCCACGCACGGACATGGCGGACTGAAGCACGCGCTCATCGGCAGCGTCGCTGAGAAGATCGTTCAAATGGCCCCCTGCCCTGTTCTGACGGTAAAGCATCCGGAGCACGAATTCGTCATGCCCTAGGACCTCATTGGCCCCAGCCCTGGCCACCTGTCCGATGGTCATTGCTCTCGAGCCTCGTAGAAGGAGTCCCTCGTGGATCTACAGACCGACTATCTGGGCTTGTCTCTGCGCAACCCACTAGTGGCGTCCGCCTCTCCCCTGTCGCGAGACGTGCATCAGGTCCGCCAAATGGAAGACGCGGGACTGGCGGCGGTGGTCATGTTCTCCCTCTTCGAAGAAGAGATCCATCACGGCGAGTTGACAACTGCGCATTATCGTCGACCCGAGGACAGCGACGTCATGGATTATTTCCCCGATCATGCTCAGTTCGAGACGGGGCCCGACGCGTACCTGGCGCACATCGAGAAATTGAAAGAAGCCGTCGACATACCCATCATCGGCAGCCTCAATGGGGCAACCCCGGGAGGCTGGACGGAACACGCTCGGCAGATGGAAGCGGTCGGTGCCGACGCCATTGAATTGAACCTCTACCATCTGCCCACAGATCCGGAAGAGACGGGAGAGGACGTCGAGGACCGCTACCTCGACATTCTGGCTGAAATCCGCTCCGCGATCGATATACCCGTCGCGGTCAAACTGGGTCCGTACTTCAGTGCGATGGCCAACATGGCCCACCGTCTCGATCAAGCGGGCGCCGATGGACTGGTCCTGTTCAATCGTTTCTACCAGCCTGACATCGACCTGGATCGCAACGAGCCGTATCCGCACGTGGTCCTCTCCACACCCTTCGATCTACGTCTGCCCCTGCGTTGGATCGCCATCCTGCATGGTCGCGTAAAGGCCCATCTCGCGCATACGGGTGGAATACATGACCACGAGGCCGTGATCAAGGCCGTCATGGTCGGCGCACAGGTCACGATGATGGCGTCGGCCCTGATGGAACGCGGCATCGATCACGCGCACGCCGTGCTGTGGCAGATGGAGCAATGGCTGGAGGCGCATCAGATCAGCAGCATCACGGAACTACGGGGTCGACTCAGCCAGATTCGCTGCGATGATCCAAGTGCCTTCGAGCGTGCCAACTATATCAAGGCCCTTGAGACATACAGCTGAGACGTACGCTGCACGAGGCGAGGCACGGAAAGCTCACTGGGACATGCATGGCACGATGCGAGCCATCTGCGGGCGGCTGCAATCAGAGCAAAGCCCTTCAAATGACCGGGGTTGACCCCGGGTTTTGATGGCATGCCGCTTGCACTCTCCAGGACAATGAACCCCTGCTGACTTCTCTCTCACCCGTGCACCGGAGTCGCGACAGTCCATGATCGTGCTCACCTCGGTCCTCACACTTGGCGGTATCAGCCTCGCTCTGGCGATGGTGCTGGTTGTCATCAACCGCAAGCTCTACGTCGATGAGGATCCACGCATCGACGTCGTAGAGGATCTGCTGCCCGGCAGCAACTGCGGCGCCTGTGGCCTGCCAGGTTGTCGCGCGCTGTCTGAGGCGCTCGTTGGTGGCGACGCACTCCCAGGAAAGTGCACCGTGAGCAGCGACGAGGGACGACATGAGATCGCCACCTACCTCGGCGTCGATGTGGGCACCCAGGAGAAGGTCATCGCTCGACTCGCCTGCGCTGGTGGCATCAATGTGTCACGCGCTCGCGCTCACTACCAGGGTCTGGACACGTGTCGGGCAGCGGCGATGGTCGGCGGTGGCGGCAAGAGTTGCACCTGGGGTTGTCTGGGCCTGAGTGACTGCGCCGATGTGTGCGATTTCGACGCCATTCACATGAGTCCCCATCATCTGCCCGTCGTCGATCCTGACCGTTGCACCGCCTGTGGCGACTGTGTCGACGTGTGTCCGAAGGATCTGTTTCAACTACACGCGGTGAGCCATCGCCTGTGGGTCGCCTGTCGGTCTCTGGCCGCGGGTGATGAGGTACTCGACGACTGCGAAGTCGCCTGCACGACATGCGGACGCTGCGCCATGGATGCACCTGGTGTGGTCGAGATCGTCGACAATCTGCCCGTCGTCGACTATGACACAAGCCACGAAAGAGCCCGGATCGCCATCGAACGCTGCCCGACGGGGGCCATCGTTTGGCTCTCAGATGCGGGCACTGAAAAAGGACGTGACGCGCAAAAGGTATTGCGCAAGCGACCGCTACCAGCGGTCGCCACCTGATGACAGAAACCCCGGTTGGAAAGAGATAGAACGCGCCATGGCCAACAGTGAGAATACCTTCAGATTTCCCGGCAAACGCGATGCAATGGACGGCTGCACTGCGGCGATCGCCTGTGAGCGCGAATCGACGGATGCCGCCGGCGCCTATCCCATCACACCATCCACTCAGATGGGTGAATTCTGGGCCGAAGCCGTTGCGGCGGGTCACATCAATATCTCCGACCGACCTTTGATCTTCGTCGAGCCTGAAGGAGAGCATGCAGCCGCCGCCGTTACGGCCGGTATGTCCATGAGTGGCCTGCGCTCCGCCAACTTCTCCTCCGGTCAGGGCATCGCTTACATGCACGAGTCGCTCTATGCCGCCGTAGGTAAACGACTCACCTATGTGCTCAACATCGGGGCCCGCGCCATGACCAAGGCCAGTCTCAATGTGCATGCTGGCCATGATGACTATCACTGCATTGAGGACACGGGATTCTTCCAGCTGTTTGCCAAGAATGCGCAGGAAGCGGCCGATCTCAACATCATCACGCACAGGATCGCCGAGTTAGCGCTGAATCCGGGCGCCATTGCGCAGGATGGATTCCTGACGACGCATCTGATCGAATCCCTCATGGTTCCAGAGCGCGAGCTCATCCTGGAGTTTCTTGGACGTCCTGACGATATCATCGAATGCCCGACGCCAGCGCAAAAGATGATCTATGGAGATACGCGTCGTCGCGTGCCGGAAGTATGGGATGTGGACAACCCCGTCATGGCGGGCGTCGTGCAGAACCAGGATAGCTATATGCAGTCCGTCGCCGCCCAGCGCCCGTACTTCTTCGATCACATCCAGGGCTTCACGGACCAGGCATTTCAGGAGTTCTATGAACTGACGGGGCGTGAGTATGCACGTGTAAGCACCTATCGCACCGAGGACGCCGAATACCTGATCGTCGGCCAGGGCAGTATGGTCTCCTCCGCCGAAGTGGTCGCCGACTATCTGCGCGACACACGCGGGTTGAAGGTGGGTGTCGTCAACATGACCATGTGGCGTCCCTTCCCCGGTGATCTGCTCGGTAGCATCCTGAAGGGCAAGAAAGGCGTCGCCGTCCTTGAGCGACTCGATCAACCTCTCGCCGTCGACCTGCCTATGATGCGAGAGATCCGCGCCACCCTCGCCAAGTGCCTGGAGAATGGTGCCTCTGGTGCCAAAAATGGCAACCTGCCCTACGCCGACCACGACACCTATTCCCGGCTCACCGACGCGCCCCCTTTGTATTCGGGTTCCTTCGGCATGGGCAGCCGCGACCTGCAGCCCGAAGGTCTCATTGCCGCCATCGAAAACATGCTTCCCGACGGCAAGCGCAAGAAGCTCTTCTACCTGTCCATCGACTTTGTTCGCGATGATCCGGGAACGCCCAAACAGCGCCTGCACCAGGAAGAGATTGTCGATGCCTATCCGCACGTGCAGGAACTAGCCCTGCGCGGCAGTGAAAATCCCAATCTGATGCCTGCTGGCAGCATCACCGCTCGCTTCCATTCGGTCGGCGGCTGGGGTGCGATCACGACGGGTAAGAATCTGGCGATGACCCTCTTCGACCTGCTCGGATATCACATCAAGGCGAATCCGAAATACGGATCTGAGAAAAAGGGCCAACCGACCACCTACTATCTGTCCGCGTCTCCGGAGCCCATTCGCGTCAACTGTGAATACTACTACGTCGACGTCGTGCTCTCGCCCGACCCCAAGGTCATGCAGCACACCAATGCCGTCGCCGGCTTGAAGGAGGGCGGGATCTTCGTCATCCAGTCCGATCACGGATCAGCCGCCGACCTGTGGGCAGACATTCCCACACGGTATCAGGAGACGATCCGTCAGAACAAGATCCGCGTCTTCTATGTGGATGGTTTCAAGATCGCCCGTGAAGAAGCATCCGATCCTGAACTGCAGCTGCGCATGCAGGGCATCGCTTTCCAGGGCGCCTTCTTCAAAGCATCGCCTGTGATGGAGCAGGCGGGTTTCACGGAAGAGAAACTCTTCGCCGCCATCGAGGAGCAGTTGCAGCACAAGTTCGGCAGCAAGGGTGCTCGCGTCGTGGAAGACAACCTGCGTGTCGTGCGCCGCGGTTACGACGAAATCTGCGAAATCCCCACTGAGATCATCGCCGCAGACGAGACACAGCAACTGCTGCAGATCGAGACACTGCCCATCATGCTTAAGCGTCTCCCTGTCTCTGCTGCGCCATCCACGGATATCCATCGCTTCTGGGAACAGACAGGGGCCCTGTATGCCAAGGGACAAGGCAACGACGTGCTCGCCGATCCCTTCGCAGGACTCAGCTGGATGCCGGCCGTTTCGGCAACTTTCCGCAACATGACGGGCATTCGCCACGAACATCCCACGTGGATCGCTGAAAACTGCACCGCTTGTGGCAAGTGTTACACCGTCTGCCCTGACACGGCGATTCCCGGTCTGGTGAACGATCTGGGTGAGATTTTCGATACGGCGGTGAACCGCGTGCGCAGTGCGGGAAACGATGTGCAGCACCTGCCCCGTGCGGTACGTACGATGGAGGGCAAACTACGGGAACGCATCACGGCGCAGACGAATGGCAAGAGTCCTGACATTGTTGCTCTGATCGAGCAGGTCTCGCAGGTCACCATCGACGAGGCCGCCGACACGGACCGTGAAGCACTACGTACGGAGATGGCCCACTTCCGTGACGAGATCGGTGATTTCCAATGGTCCTCAACGCGTCCCTACTTCACGAATCTCGAAACGAAACAACCCGGTACGGGTGGTTTGCTCAGCATCACGATCAACCCCTACACGTGCAAAGGTTGCATGGAGTGTGTCGAAGTCTGTGACGACGACGCACTCCGTCCGATCCCACAGACGGCAGACTCGGTCAAGCAGTTGGAGAAGACGTGGGACTTCTGGATGGATCTACCCACGACGAAGGAGAAGTACATCCGCGTCGACGATCTGGAGGAAGGCATCGGCGCCCTCGAGACCATTCTGTTGGACAAGGAGGTCTATGGCGCCCTCGCTTCAGGTGACGGTGCCTGCATGGGTTGCTCCGAAAAGACCGTCATGCATCTGTTCACGGGAACCGTCGAAGCCCTGATGCAGCCGCGCGTGAAAAAGCACACGGCAGATCTCGAGGACCTGATCGGCCGCATGGAGAAGCACATCCAGCTGCGCCTGGTGGAAACGATGGATGTCAGCGATGCAGGCGCCATTGGTTCCATCATGGAGGAGTTGAAGGATTCCGAGTTGACCCTCGCCGGTGTCGCCGGCCGCATGGAAACGATGAAGGGCACAGACCCCATCGACCCCGAGTGGTTCCGTCGTGTCACCGGCCTGCTCACCGACTTGAAGCAGTTGCTGTGGAAATACACGGATGGCACGACGGGCTCAGGTCGTTCGCGCATGGGGATGCTCAACTCCACGGGCTGCACCTCCGTGTGGGGCAGCACCTATCCCTTCAACCCCTATCCCTTCCCCTGGGCCAATCATCTGTTTCAGGACTCGGCATCCGTCGCCATGGGCATCTTCGAAGGACACATGTCCAAGATGGCCGATGGGTTCCGCACGATCCGTCTCACGGAAGCAGAACTGGCAGGCAAACTTCCCGCTGAAGACGACGACTTCTATCGCTACTTCAGCTGGGAGCAGTTCACTGATGAGGAATGGCATCTGTGCCCGCCCGTCGTCGCCCTCGGCGGTGACGGCGCCATGTTCGACATCGGTTTCCAGAATCTGTCGCGCATGATGATGTCAGGAAAACCGATCAAGGTCGTCGTCGTCGACACGCAGGTGTACTCGAATACGGGCGGTCAGGCGTGCACGTCGGGCTTCGTCGGGCAGATCTCGGATATGGCCCAGTATGGCAAGGCCCAGAAGGGCAAGGAGGAGATCCGCAAGGAGATGGGGTTGATCGGCATGGCCCATCGCACGACCTACATCCTGCAAGGTTCGATAGCCTACCCAAGTCATATGATCGAGGGCTTCGTCAAGGGCCTGATGACCAGACGCCCCGCCCTGTTTTCACTCTACACATCCTGTCAGCCCGAACACGGGATCGCCGACGACGCGGGCCATCGGCAGGCCAAGTTGGCTGTCGAGTCCCGTGCGTATCCCTTGTTCCGCTACGACCCGGATGCCGGCAAGACACCGGCCGAGTGCTTCGACCTTGAAATGAATCCAGCCATCGACGAAGACTGGCCCACATACGAGTTGACCTACGAGGAAGACGGACGGGAGAGGAAGATGGAGGTGCCCATGACCTTCGTCGACTTCGCCGTCACAGAGGGACGATTCCGCAAACACTTCCGCGTTGCACCACCTGACACGTGGAATGACAACATGGTCCCATTGCACGAACTGATTCAGATGGACGCCGATGATCGTGAGGGGCTGTTGGCCTACATCTGGGCCGTCGATCGGAAACGCCGCCTGAATCGAGTCCTCGTTGGCGATCCATTGGTACGCTCCGCTGAAGAACGTCTCGACTTCTGGATCATGCTGAAATCTCTTTCGGGCCTCGACCGATCGGTCGAACCAGCGGGCGATGTCGAAACACGGGTGCGCGCCGAAGTCGTGCAGAATCTGACGAGCAATCTGATGCAGTTGATGGGGAGTCCACAGGGCGCAGCCACTATGCTGGACCCTGTCACGACAACCACAGCACCCACCTCAGAGGCTGCGCCATCGTCGAATGGGGGCGGTGACTACATGGCTCCGTGGATTGACACACCCCAGTGCACCTCGTGCGACGAGTGCACGAATCTCAATGGCAAGATATTCGCCTACAACCAGGAGAAGAAGGCCTTCATCCAGGATGCGCAGGCCGGTCCGTACTCGGATCTGGTGAAGGCCGCTGAAAAATGCACCGCCCAGGTAATCCACCCCGGGTTGCCCGCCGACCGCTCCTTCAAGGATGCGGACAAGTGGGTGAAGCGTGGCGAGAAACACAACTAGGGTACGGATGACGGCGACGGTGAAAATCAAGTCCTTTCAGCACGGGATACACCCCCCGGAGCATAAGGACGTGACCAAGGGGCTGGCGATTCGCCAGTTCCCCTTCGCACCGGTCATGGTGATTCTGCTGTCGCAGCATCTCGGTGCCCCGGCGAAGCCCACCATACGCGAGGGTCAGGAAGTCGCCCGCGGCCAGATGATCGGTGCACCCGATGGTTTCATGTCCGTCGCCATGCATGCACCAGCGTCAGGCATCGTCGAACGCATCGGCGTGGCACCCAACAGTATGGGCAAGATGGTGAGCGCCATCTTCCTGCGCCCGCACCCGGGTTCGGGTCAGGAAGTCATCGAGGGAACACCGATCGACGTGGAGACGGCAACACGCGAGCAGATCATCACCGGTATCCAGCAGGCGGGCGTCGTCGGCCTGGGCGGCGCCGCCTTCCCCACGCATGTGAAATTGAGCGTGCAGGAACCGAAACACGCAGACACCTTGCTGATCAATGGCGTGGAATGCGAACCGTATCTGACGACCGATCACCGGGTCATGCTCGAACAGGTGGATGACATCATCCGTGGTGTTCGTTACACGTTGAAAGGCTCGGGCGCAGATCGCGCGATCATCGCCATCGAGGCGAACAAACCCGACGCGATCGAGAAACTTCGCAGCGCTGTGCCTGCCGATCTGCCGCTCGAAGTGGCGGCCCTCCAGGTGAAATATCCTCAGGGCGCTGAGAAGATCCTGATCAAGGCCCTCCTCCAACGGGAGGTGCCTTCGGGTGGGCTGCCCATCGATGTGGGTGTGGTGAGTCAGAATGTGGCAACCACCGCCGAAATCGGACGACTTCTGCCGCACGGCCGCGGCATCATGGAGCGTGTCATCACCATTACCGGCCCCGGCGTAGACCAACCTGGGAACTATCTGATCCCCATTGGCACACCCCTGCGATTCGCCCTTGAACAGGTTGGACTCAGTTCGACGGCGACGCGCGTCTTTCTTGGTGGCCCCATGATGGGACAGGCTGCGTCCAGTCTCGACATTCCGATTACGAAAGGTACCAGTGGCATCCTCGTGTTCACCGACCATGAGATCATCGGCACCGGTGAAAAGGAATATCCCTGCATTCGTTGTGGTCACTGTCTCGACGCGTGCCCCATGTTCCTCAACCCATCCCGTCTCGGCTTGCTCGCACGAAATCGTCAATATGAGGTGATGGCGTCGACACATCATCTCATGGATTGTTTCGAGTGTGGCTGCTGCTCCTATGTCTGTCCCTCGCACATTCCCCTCGTGCAGCACTTTCGCGTGTCCAAATCTATCCTCCGCGAGCAGAGAGGCTGAGCGTGAACCAGGGACCGACCTTCGAGATTCATACGTCGCCGCATCTGCACTCAGGCGACAGTACCGATGAGATTCTTCGTCACGTGGTGGTTGCCCTCGTACCCATCACCGGATTTGCCATCTTCAGCCACGGCTTGTGCGCCTTGCTGCTGCTGACAGTGGCTACCTCGTCGTGTGTGCTCACCGAACACATCCTGTGTCGCCTCAATCGACACGTCACGACGATCGGCGACTGGTCCGCCATCGTGACGGGTCTGCTATTGGGACTCACGCTGCCACCGACGCTGCCCTTGTGGATGGCCGCCGTAGGAGGCGTCATCGCCATCGGCCTGGGCAAGATTCTGTTCGGCGGTCTCGGTTTCAACAGCTTCAATCCGGCCCTGGTGGGACGCGCCGTGTTGCAGGGCGCCTTTCCTGTCGCCATGACCACCTGGAGTGCCCCCCTGACGACGGAGCGGTTCGTTAGCGTGCCCGGATCGACCCTGACATGGCCTTTCCTGCAGCCCACTTACGACGCCATGTCATCGGCAACGCCACTGGCAGCGATGAAATTCGATGCGCTGGGCACACCGACCCATGAACTGGCCTTTGGCCTGGTCTCCGGATCAACAGGTGAGGCCTGCGCCGTCCTCATCCTGCTCGGCGGTATCTATCTGGCGATGCGCAACATGCTCAACTGGCGCATTCCCGTGGCAATTCTTGGTAGCGTCGCGGTCTTGAGTAGTGGCTTCCATCTACTCTCCCCTGATCGTTACGCGGGTCCCGAGTTCATGTTGCTTGCAGGGGGCTTGTGCCTCGGCGCCGTGTTCATGGCAACGGATATGGTGACGGCACCACTGACACATCGAGGTGTTGTCGTCTATGGCGTCATGATCGGTACCATGGTCACCGTCATTCGTTACTGGGGTGGTCTGCCGGAAGGCGTGCAGTATTCGATTCTGCTGGGTAACGCCTGTGTGCCGCTCATCGATCGTGCCTTACAGCCCAGATCCTATGGCCAGCGCGTAGCTGATGGAGCCGCGACATGACGTCGTCCATTCACATCCAACCTGCACCCGTCCTGCCCAACAGCTGGCATATGATTCGCGCCCTCGGCGGCGTGGGCGTGCTTTGCTCCCTGCTGATCGTCCTCACCTATCAGTGGACGCTGCCGGTGATCGAACGCAATAAGGCGGAGGCTCTGGCACGGGCCGTGTACAATGTGTTACCCGGTGCCACGAAACAGGTCACCTATCAGATCATCGAGGGGACACTGACGCCACTGGCCGCGCCCGAGGCCGGACCGCCCACCAGTTCAGGGCAACTGGTCTTCGTCGGCTTCGATGCAGACCAACGATTGGTCGGTGTCGCGATCGAGGCAGCAGGACAGGGCTTTCAGGATGTAATCCGCCTCCTCTACGGCTACAATCCGCAGCGCCAGCAGGTGATCGGCATGGAGGTTCTCGAGAGCAAGGAGACCCCCGGACTGGGTGACAAGATCATCAAGGACGGCGACTTCCTCGCCAACTTCGCCGCCCTCGACGTGGCCCTGAGCGACGATGGTCAGTCCTTGCAGCACACGATTGTGGCAGTGAAAGCCGGTCGCAAGCAGAACGCCTGGGAAATCGATGGCATCACGGGCGCCACCATCTCTTCCGTTGCCGTAGCAGAAATCATCCAGGCGAGTGCCGGCGAGTATCTGCCCATTGTGCGGTCGCAGATCGATGCTCTGCAGCCGCCCGCCGATGCTCTGCAGCCGCCTAGTGCCCCCATCGACTCGGAATCCGCCAACTCGCCATCTGGGTCTGAACGATGACAACGATACCCAACAACGAACACAGCATGGACACGGATGCCTTCATCAAGGGACTCTGGCGGGAGAATCCGGTCTTCGTCCAGGTCTTGGGGATGTGCCCCGTCCTGGCCGTAAGCAATACGGCGATGAACGCTCTTGCCATGGGATTAGCCGCCACCTTTGTGCTGATCATGTCGAGTTCGCTTGTTTCCCTGCTGCGGAATGTGATCCCGAAGCAGGTTCGCATCGCCACCTTCATCCTCATCATTGCCACCTTTGTGACCATCGTCGACTTCGTCATCCAGGCGATCAGTCTCGATGTGCACAAGGCGTTGGGTGCCTTCATCGCCCTCATCGTCGTCAACTGCATGATTCTTGGCCGGGCGGAGGCTTTCGCATCCAAGAACGGCCTGCTACGCTCCGTCCTCGACGCAGCGGGTATGGGCCTCGGTTTTACCCTCGCCCTGTTGTGTCTGGGCGTCGTTCGGGAAATCCTCGGTTCGGGCACACTCTTCGATGTGCCCGTCCTCCCAGCGCAATTTCAGACATGGTCCATCACACTGCTGCCGGGCGGTGGTTTCTTCACCCTCGGTCTGTGGCTCCTCGTGTTTGCCAGTTGGAGCGAGAGACGTCGCAAACAGATGGCAGCGCCTCAGGAGGCCGACTAATGGATCTGGGCAATCTCGGTGGCATCTTCATCAATGCCTGCCTGATCAACAATTTCGTCCTCGCCTACTTCCTCGGTATCTGCCCCTTCCTGGGGGTCTCCGGCCAGTATGCGACGGCCTCGCGTATGGGTGGCGCTGTCACCTTCGTGATGCTGATCAGCTCGGTATGCGCCTATGGGATTCATGCGCTGTTGATTGCCGTGAACGCACCCTTTCTACAGTTGATCTGCTTCATCGTCGTCATCGCTTCCACGGTGCAGACGGTGGAGATGTTCATCAAGAAATTCTCACCCTCCCTGTTCCGCTCTCTGGGGATTTTCCTCCCCCTCATTACAACGAACTGTGCCATTCTGGGGTTGGCTCTATTTCAGACGAACAAGGGATATGACCTGATCGAGTGTCTCGTCTACGCCCTGGGCGCCGGTGCGGGCTTCACGATCGCCATCGTCATCATGGCAGGGCTACGCGAACAACTCGATCTGGCGACGGTCCCCGGCATCGTCCGCGGCACAGCCCTGTCCCTGATGTTGGCTGGAATTCTGTCGCTGACATTCACCGGCTTCGCTGGCCTTGGAGGCTAGAGTGATCGACCTGACACCCTTCGCGACGGCTATTGGCGGTGTCACAGCCATCCTGATGGTGTGGCTCGCTGTACAGCGAGTCTGGGCACGCGTCTTCGATGTCGGTGACGCAGATGTATTGCAGGTGCGGGATGACTGCACAGGCTGCACCCATGGGGGCACCTGCTCAACTCACTGTCCTGTGCCGTAGAACGGCATCGAGTCGCATCGCAGGACGCGGGCACAAATTGACAAAGACCTACCGGCAGGAGAAATAACACGATGAAACTAGCAGACTACAGCTCCGACCAGCGCCTCACGGCGACGGTGAATCAATCGGTTCGGATCACACCTCAAGAGTCGGATGCGGAGATACGCAACATCACGCTGGATGTCGAAGGCGGTGGGCTGGCCACCACGATCGGACAGAGCATCGGCGTCGTCGTGCCGGGGCCCCATGAATTCGGGCACAGCGAACACTTTCGTCTCTACACCGTAGCCAATACGAGGGCAGCCAACGCCAGTGAAAATGGCAGCAACACGCAGATCGAGATCTGCGTTAAGCGTTGTTCCTATGTCGATGAGTTCAGTGGCGAACGCCACAAGGGCATTGCCTCGCACTTTCTTTGCGATCAACGACCTGGTGACCAGATCATCGTCACCGGTCCCTACGGATTACCCTTCAAACTTCCCGAGGAGAAGTCGGCAGATCTGCTGATGATCGGCCTGGGAACCGGCATTGCCCCCTTCCGTGCCTTCGTCCGCCATCTCTACGAACATCTTGGCGGCTGGGAAGGCCGCGTGCGCTTGTTTTATGGTGCCAAATCCGGTCTCGAGTTGGCCTACATGAATGATCAGCAGGATGACTTCGTGAACTACTATGACGAGGAGACCTTCGCTGCCTTCACCGCCGTCAGTCCGCGTCCTCACATGGATGACCCTGTGCCCCTTGACGAGCAACTGTCAAGGAATCAGGAAGAGGTGTGGGACATGGTTCTCAAACACGATACGCACGCATACATTGCCGGTCTCGAAGGCATGTTGCCGCAGCTGGATATCGCCTTTGCTGACATGGCAGGCTCCGCCGAGAAGTGGCAGCGACGCAAAGCCGAACTCATCGCCGGGCAGCGCTGGACAGAGTTGATCTACTAGAATGGACGAACCCCGTCGTATCCTCATCGTCGGCGGTGTTGCCGGTGGTGCCTCCTGTGCAGCGCGGCTCAGACGTTTGTCGGAAACGGCGCACATTCAGGTCTTTGACCGAGGTCCGCATGTATCCTTCGCAAATTGCGGACTCCCCTACTATGTAGGCGATGTCATCCACAACGAGCAGGACCTGCTGGTTGCGACGCCCGAACTGTTCACGGATCGCTTTGCCATCGACATCCATTGTCGCACCGAGGTCGTCGCCATAGATCGCCACCGAAAGGTCGCCACCGTTCGCAACCTGGAAACGGGACTGGAGCGTGACGAACCGTACGACGCGTTGGTCCTGGCCACGGGGGCCGCAGCGATCCGTCCTGATCTGCCGGGGATCGACCATCCCGGCATCTTCGCGGTACGCACGATCCCCGACAGCCAACGATTGCGTGGCTGGCTCGAAGACAAGAGTGCCCGACACGCCGTCGTCGTCGGTGGCGGATTTATCGGGCTGGAGATGACGGAGAACCTGATTCGACGAGGGGTCTCAGTCACCCTCATTGAACGTCTGCCGCACTTGATGCCTGCCCTCGATGCGGAGATGGCGACACCCCTCCACTGCCGACTCCGCGAGGAGGGAGTCGATCTTCGACTGCAGGCGAGTGTCACATCCTTCGAAGCCGACGGTGATCGCGTCATCGTGCACACGGAGTCGCCAAATCAAAGCGGCACCGATCAGGCCGACACGGATCACATCACGGCAGATCTCGTCGTTCTCGGGATTGGCGTGCGCCCAGAAACAGCACTGGCGCGTAGCTGTGGACTTGAATTGGGTGAGCTTGGCGGGCTGCGTGTTGATGAGCAGTTGCGCACCAACGACGCGTCGATCTGGGCAGTGGGCGACGTCGTCGAGAACCACCACATCGTCACCGGACGCTGGTGCTTGATGCCTCTGGCGGGCCCGGCCAATCGCCAGGGCCGTGTGGCCGCCGACAGTATCTTCGGTCGGCCCACGAAGTTCCGCGGCGTACAGGGTACGTCCGTATGTGGACTTTTTGGGATGACCGTCGCCACGACAGGGGCCAATGAGGGCATGCTGCAAGCTTGCGACATGCCCTACCAGAAGATCTATCTCCATCCCGGTCACCACGTTGGTTACTACCCCGGATCGCGTCCCATCGACTTGAAATTGCTGTTTGCACCAGATGGTCGTCTTCTGGGCGCTCAGGCCGTCGGCTGGGAGGGCGTGGACAAACGCATCGACGTAATCGCCACGGCGCTGAAAGCGGGATTGACCGTATACGATCTGGAAGAGGTCGAACTGTGCTACGCACCACAGTTCGGCGCCGCCAAAGATCCGGTCAACATTGCCGCTATGATCGCCGCCAATGCGCTGCGCGATGATGCACCGGTACGATTATGGAATGAGCCACTGGACGACGTATTGCTGGATGTCAGAGATCCTGATGAATTCGAAGCGGGCCATGTGCCAGGGGCTATCAACATTCCCTTGCACCAACTGCGTGAGCGACTGCAGGAATTGCCGCAGACTCAATCCGTCAGTGTGTATTGTCTTGTCGGCCAGCGAGCCTACTATGCGACACGGCTGCTACGCCTCAATGGCGTGGATGCGCGCAATATGACAGGTGGTTACAAGACGTTCCTGCAGTTCCAGGAGACGTGCGCGGAGTAAACTCGAGTAGACGAGATTATTTCGGGCCGTTGCGAACCCTCTTCAGAGACCGACCTCGCAGGTGTTGATTTTTTCCATGCTCTCCGTCTTATTACAGCCTATGCCTTCAACAAAACGTATGCCCGTAGCAAACCGTGCCCGCAGTATATCCCTGTTGGGATGTACGTTCCGCTTGGGATGGCCGATGCTGCTGACCGTCCTGTTCGCAACGCTCGGTACTGCGAATGCGACGGTGATCGATGGCCGCCTGACAACATCGGCGCTCGCGTACGAGGCGAGTCCGACGGACTCAGCCAGTGTGACACACTTGCGTACCTACGCTGCCTTGCGTCTGAAGGTGACGGATCTGGGCGATCGACGTGTGTCGCTGACAACCTATCTACGTGCGACAACCGATCTGAGTGAACGCGCCGGGGATGATCCGGCTCTGCGACCGGTAAGTACGTATCTGCGTTTCAAGGATGACCACCTCGACCTGCGCCTGGGTCGCCAATACCTGTACGCAGGTGTCGGTTATGGGCAGGTGGATGGCGTGCGCGCCGACTACCGCATCGCCAGAATGCGCCTGACCCTTCACGGCGGCGCCCTGGTGCCTGTGTATGGCGAAGTGGGGCTCGGCTCTTTCTCGGACGCCCACCTGTGGGGCCTGCGCCTGAGCACGGACCGCTTCGCTGGTGTCGACGTGGCCATCAGCTATGCCGATCGCGAGCGTGATCCGCTACCCTACAAATCCGCCGGTCAGTATTCCGGCTTTGTCGGCCAGCCAGAGTCGGTACACCGGCAGTTGGTCGGTATCGATGCACGGCGTCGATTCGGCGTCCACAATGTGCATGGTCGTCTCGACTGGGATCTTGTCAGTGAACATCTGCGCCGTGCCGAAGTCGGTGCCCGCGTCGCGGTTCATCCACGGCTGTCACTTAGTGCTGACTGGCTGCGCCGCGAACCAGCCCTCTTTACT
>Ga0233434_1002198_pt1 | contig 17547 bp, 10 predicted proteins | sample SI_122_August201_4_FD_182738 | JGI IMG/M metagenome (GOLD analysis project Ga0233434, IMG submission 182738) | Seawater microbial communities from Saanich Inlet, British Columbia, Canada - SI_122_August2016_120_MG | ecosystem: Environmental > Aquatic > Marine > Inlet | place: Canada: British... | reverse complement strand
CGTCTCGTTCTTGGGCGCGGGCCTCACGCTGTTCGCGATTCTCACGAACCTGGGCCTGCTGCTCACCCTCGCGGGCGACGGATTGAGCGCCTTGAATCTGTTGCGTTGCTCCACGAACTTCTGACATGGGGCTAACCTCCTTGCGAATCCTCAGTGCATCCTTGCGGGCTTCATGGGATCCCTCGGCGTCGCGGCGCCAGACGAGACACCGAGATCTCCCATCATCGCGGAATATAGGCAGGCCTCTTCGCAAGTCAAACAAATATCAGTAGCGCAAGTAGTTAGCCCGATTCCAGCCCCTTCCTCGAGAGCCGATAGAGTGACGTGTCCTATGAGATCTGTGACACATATTCCATGACGGATAGACTGCGACTACTCAATGTTGTCCTGCATGCCTACCACGGCCTGTACGCTGAGGAACAACGATTAGGTCAGCTTTTTGAGATCGATGTGGAGTTGCTACTTGATCTTGCTCGCGCGGGACGGTCCGATGACCCGCAGGATACAGTCGACTACACGGCCGTGCTGGCTCTGATCGAGGAAGTCGTAACGCAGCGCCGATTCGGATTGGTGGAAGCGTTGGCAGAGACGCTGGCCAGTGAATTACAGAGACAGTTCCCCTGCCTGAAGGGTGCCATTGTGCGAATTCGTAAGCCGAATCCACCGGTGGCTGCCACCTTTGATGGACTTGAGGTTGAGATCGAACGGCATTGGACGGCTGTCTGAGATGTCTGGAGTTCAGCCACACAACGCATGGATTGGCCTAGGCTCGAATATCGGCGATCGACTCAAGAGTATCGAGGATGCCCTGCAGGCCCTCGGAGACCGAGCTGACATCGACCTATGTGCCGTATCAAGTTGCTGGGAGACCTCACCCGTGGGGCCTGTCGATCAGGATCGCTATCTGAATGCTGTGGCACGATTACGCACCGATCTTATCCCCAGGCAACTGCTACAATGCCTGCTCGCAACAGAGGAGACATTGGGACGTGTGCGCCTGCAACGCTGGGGCCCACGAGTCATCGATCTGGACATACTACTTTTCGGTAACCAGGTGATAGATGAGGAGGGCCTGACGATCCCACATCCCTATCTCACGCGACGACGCTTCGTCCTCACGCCTCTGATCGAACTATGTCCGGGTCTGAGAAATCCGCTGGATGGGACCCGTCTCATCGACAACCTGAGGCAGCTTCCAGCTGGGGAGGAACAGGTGCGACCCACTTCGCCACTGCGACTACCACCAGGCCTATGACCTTGCCAGAGGCTGTCACGACTTGCTGTTGTGGAAATGGGTTGGCCTGCGACCTGGCCTGCACAACCTGTTTGGCGACTCAGCGCAGCAGCATAATGGGTGTGACAAAATCACCGCCGGCCACGCGCAGGCGGACGTAGTACACGCCCGTTGCCACAGATCTTCCCGCGCCATCCAACCCATCCCAAGTGAAGCGATGATTGCCTGCCACGAGCGTGTGCCACCTCTGGCGCCACACGCTGGCACCCGTCACATCGACGATGTCCACCTTCACATCACCATCTGCTGAAAGGGCGAAGGGAATCTGCACGGTGCTGTTGAAAGGATTGGGATATCCTTTGCCCAGACTTACTGTGGTGGGGAGGATTTCGGATTCGACGATGGCCGTTGGCACGAAGCTTCTTGCCTCAACCGCAAAATTGCCCCCCCCGATAGACGTTCTGCTCACAACGAGCATTACACTGTCGGCGGCACCGCTGAGCGCTCTTGCCTCGTTTGCGTCATTAAGTACGACCTCAGCCAACTCACCCGCCCCATTGCGCCAGGTATATGACCAGACTCGGTAGCGACCAGCGGGCTCACCATCGAAATCGATCGCCAGATTCCCCGGTGTACGAAACAGAATGCTGATAGCCCCCCACCGTTCGGCAAAACCCGAGATCGATGGCAGCGGCAGGGACTCAACTTCGAATGGATCCGCCCGTCGACCGGCAAGTGCGGCGTAGTCGAAGCCCGCCTGACCGCCTGTCATATTGGCCAGAACCCAGGGAGCCCAGGACTTCTCAAAGTCCCCAACCTCGCCGATCTGCTCCAGCGCATCCTCGATGCCGAAAATGCCATTACGAGCCTGAGCGACGATCTGTGAAATCAGTGGCTGCCCATAGAGCTGGGCCAGATAGGTAACAAAGAGATAGGTAGCGCCGTAGTAGCGACTCTCGTTCTCGAAGAAACCCGCCAGAGGCAGGCTCGCTGCATCGAGGAACGCCGGAACCGCGTTGGGATCGGCGTCTGGAAAACCGACGAGTTCCTCCGCATATCCAGAAAGTCCCTCGTCAATCCACACTTCCTCATCCTTGTCCCAATTCCAATGGATCAAGTGCTGGAACTCGTGCGCCAGTGTGCCACGCGCCAGATAACTCTGTCGACGCACAGCCAATTCATCGAGGTAGATGACGTCACGGCGCAACTCAGGTATCGCATGGTCGGCAACATTGGCATCGAAGAGACCGATCAGACCTGAAAATGGCAGATCGACGATCAGCAAAAAAACCTGCTCGTGGCCATCCACGTCAGGTGGCGCGCCGAAGGTCTCCACGGCCAGGTCGTAGATCCCCCGTTGCGAATCCGCCGGTGTAGATTGCTCGAATAGTGTGGCCAAACCGTCCACATGGCTCTGAAACACAGATCCCCCTTCCGTGTCCCATTGGCGATTCTCCACAAAAACGAACACCTTGTCGCCCACGTATCGACATGTAGCTGAAACAGTCCCCACGACGCCGAAAACCGGAAATTCGAGCTGAGTGCCCACAGCGATGAGATCTTGCGCAATCGAAGCGACTCTGGCCGCGCCGCCGCGCTGACGCATCGGCATGGACGCAACTCGACCTGCTGCACGTTCCTGCGCTGCCCATCGGCTTCCACAGATGTGGCGCGGATCGCCATGGGCCAACGTGGTTTCGGCAAGGCAGGGCATGACAAGAGTCAGCAGAATCGCCAGCGCGAGACTCGATGCCGCTCTATTTGAACTGGATCGGAGTGTCATTAGAAACGGCGGACGAGACTCAGTCCCTGGGTGATGCTGCGCGAAGCGAACGGTTCCAGACGCCAGGCGGGCGCTTGAGCGAAACCGTCACTGTCTGCGGTCCTGGCTGCGTGGACGGCCGCGACGAGGTGATTCACCACGACCAATCCCGTCGCAAAGAGCGCACTGCGCTCAGCGGACTGGGCAGAATTTCGCAGCCGGCGATACCGCTTTCTGGAGGCGTCCTGATCCCATTCCCACGTATTGTCCGATTGATCACCGTAGAGATCCTCATCGGGCCCATCCACGAGGGCAAACAGATCGTGTTGTTGCTGACTCATATAGAAGCCCAGGTCATCGAAATAGACGCCACCCTTCCCCTCGGGTGAGGCACCAGCATGGGCCGACGCGTAGGTCCGATAATTCTCCTCACGAATCGAGGAGACTGCCGTCATGCCGAAGTAGCCACTCCATAGAAGACCTTCGGCCAGGAGAAAGCGGGTGGCAGCATGCGATTGATTGTTGCTGTATTGTGCCCAACCAGGTACCAGCAGGGATCTGATAAAAGCGCCGAAGGGTGATGCTGCCATCGTCGGTGCCGAACCAGAGAAAACGATGAGGATCGCGATGAATAGGGCACGGAGTCGCATCAGATCAGTCTACCAGGCGAAAGGCCAGCAGCATGGGCGTCCGACCCGTCCTGCCGCCTAGCCCAAGGGCCAGTCGAGTTCGCCGACTGAGACTCGCTTCGCTTTGGCCCTCGCTTCGGGCCCGCGCGACGCGTGCAGCATCGATCGCGCTGATGACATGATTCACCATGATCAGGCCCAGCATACTTGACGCCCGCTTCAGCAGCTTGTTGCTGTCATTGCGATCAACCTCATAGGTGAGACGCAGCGCTGATTGGAAATTCTCAGCGGAATCAACCTCCGCCGCCGTGACACGATTGCCGTCTGCGTCCAGAACATCATCCCAGCCTGCGATAAACTGGTCATACTTACCAATGAGTTCGTAGTACTGTTGTACATCCCGGTCAGGACAATCGGCGATTGCATCTGGTACAGACGTCGACGATGGTGCGGAGGCAACATACGCGGAACAGGGCAGCGCGTGTGTAATCGAGGAAAAACGGGAATTGCGCGACCCCCGCCAGCCTAGATAGTCCCAAGGATTCCACTCGCCGTCGGCGCGTAGGCGGAACTCGTCCTCCAGATCATTGCCCTCGCCATTCCAGTTGAGATACATCCCCAATCCGATGACCTCCAGGCCAAAGAACAGTGCCGCTCGCTTGCGTGATCCCGCCCAGAATTCACCGGCACCCGGGACGATGGCCGAATACAGAAAGGCTCGCCGAGGAGACTTGTCGCCTCTTATGGGACTCACAGCCTCGGCTTCGTCACTTGCCTCGTCATCTGCCATTTGGGCCAAGAGCTGATTAGAGCGCTCGACGCTCTGCTGGAAGGCAGCAGCGTGATTCGGCAGAATACGAGGCAATGGCGACACGAGCGGATCCCTTTGCGCCACGGATGGAATCGCGAGTGACAGCAACACAATAGCGGGTAGTAAGGTCTTCATCTCGATTGGTCTCTTGTGTCAGGATCGAAAGGATGAATGCGTCGTCGAGGGTCACTCACCTGGGTCGACCCTGTCCAGATAACCGAATAGTACGGTGAGATAAAATTTCCAGGGGCCCTGTTTGCCAATCTCGTCGATACCGTAGGCGAAATCCGCTTCAACCTTGGTCGGCAAACTGTAGAAAGAGATCAGATCCAGTCGCAACTGCCCGCCTACATCTCGCAGAGGCGCCTTCCGTCCATAGGAGGGGTCGGGGTCGCCAATGGCACCATCCCAGGCTTTGCCCACATCCGTGTAGAGAGCACCAAAGACCTTATCCACATATAGCGGGCCGAAGCGGTGCCCCACGTCACTCAGCAACGGAAAGCGCCACATGGCCTGCCCCATGAGGGCTTTGCGGCCCTCTATTGAGTAGAAAGTGTATCCACGCATATAGGGGATGCCACCGAGGTGGAAATCGAAAAAATCTCCCACACGTTCATCGTCTACGTCCTTGCTGGCGATCCAACCGGAGTAGAAACGAAGGGCAAGCGTATTGTTTGCCGGCAGTGGAATGTACTCGCGCCAGTCGAAGGTAAGCTGGTTGTACTGCAACGACAGGTAGGTTTCGTCGAGGAAAGAGGTATTGGTCTCGTCGAAACCCTTGATAAACCAGTTGGCCATGCGATCATACCGAGCATAGACCGTTCGACCCGCATGTGGATTGATCGAGCGATCTCGTCGCCGAGAAACCGAATCGTGTCTGTAGACGAGACCCAGATCAAAGCCATTCAAGTAGGTATAACCAATGGGTCGCTGTGTGCGCAGGTCGAATCCGGGGCGACCATCGGTGCGCGGGACAAACACATCAATGTCTAGACTGGCATCATAACGATCGTAAGCCAGGGACAGATCGACTTTGGTTGTACGATTGAGTTGTCCCGTGGCCCCAAGTGTGAGCCGGTTCAAACTGAAGTTCATGCCCGTGACGATGCCGGAACGATCTTCGATGCTGTCGCGACGCGTCGTGTGGCGCTTCAGATGAATGAAACTGAGTCGGAAGGTCGGCCGGAAACCGCGATACTTGTACACCGTGTAGATGTCTCGATCACCGTTTCCAGGTGCGAGAGAATACGCGCCAAAAAGGCTCTGACGATCAAGGGCATCGAAGGCGCCCAGGTAGGAGCCGGCTTTCAAATGCCCTTCGTCGATTGTGACTCGCGGCATCAAGGTCGTGCGCAGAAATTCGGCGCCGTAGGGTTCGATCGAATTCTGCGAACCGATCTGGTCGAAGGCGAAGGCCTCATCTGTCGCGTCACGATGAGCCAGGCTGTCTACTGTCTGAGACAGGGGCAGGAAACGCTCATCTGTCACGGGCACCGCGTCGGCTCTTGCCACTTGGTAGAGCTGGAATCCGTCGACATCATAACCGGCGTAGACCACATCACCCGCTGCATTGATCGTGGGAAAAAAGGCGCCACCCCGGACATTTGTCACCTGCTCAATCGCACTTGTGCCCAGATCCAAAGCGTAGACATTGAACACGCCCGTCACGTCACTGATGAACAACAGTTCATCACCGGCAGGATCAAACACAGGATCACGGTCTGTCCCTGAAGACGCGACAAGAAACTCAGGTGCCGCATCAGGAGAATCGATCTCAATTCGTACCAGGTGTCGCTGCTCACCACGGAAAATGGAGAACACGATGTGGCGACCATCCGGTGACCACTGCGGCGTGTAGATCTGCGTGCCGTCCGTGTAGGAGAGAAGTATCTGCTCGCCGTCACTGTCTGCCGCGCGTGAACGGATGACCAGTTGCGCTCCATCCGCACTGATGCGGACAAAGAGAATGCGATCACCGCCAGGGGACGTCGCCGGATAAAGTGTTCGCTCACCTCTGGTGAGTTCCGTCTCGTAGGGACTGTCCGGGTAATTCGCCCCCACCATGGCAGGCGGCGCCAGCAGCAGTTTCTTGAGCAGTGACCGATCCTGTGCTTCGAAATCAAAGCGGAACAAATCCGCGCGACGCGAGCCATAACGATCGGCTGCACGCTTGCGCACAAACACGAGAGATGATCCATCCTCATCCCAGCTGATCGTCGAGGCGACAGCAGGAGCTTTGGGCTCCTCTTCCCCCGTCTCCATCTCGCGAATCACGAGGCTATGGGGACCGTAGTGGCGCGCTCCCGTCGACAGATAGGCAAGCCTGGCACCATCGGGTGAGAATCGGGGACGCGTGTTGGAGAAACCACTGCCGTCCGTCAGCCGTTCGCCTTCGAGCAGAGGGCCCATCGCCTCAAGTTGCGCGTCATATCTGGTGCGCATCCAGCCGCGCCAATCCTCCCACACTTGCTGCCCGGAGCGCCCCGTGGCGTCTTCGATGGCGCCACTCACATCGAGCGTCGAGAGTCGTGACAGATTGTGGCTCACTTCGCGCAGCACACTGTCACCGTAGGTCTGCGCCAGGTAAGTGACCAGGCCGTAGCCGTGATCGTAGACGAACTCATTGCCGAGTCCCCTCTTACCGAAGACGCCCATCTCATTGAGTTCAAGAAGCTGGTCGTTCAGGACGGCGGTGCGCAGTATCATGTCTCGGTGACTGTCCCAACGGTCGTGACGGACCGCCTGTGTCTGATACTGGGCAACACCCTCGGCCAGCCACATGGGCACGACCGTATTGGCCAAGGGGTACGTCGCAAGACGATCGGGGGCACCCGTAAGAACATCGTCCCGGTTGCGCTCTTGCTTGTAGCCGAAGTACTCGAAGAATCCAACAGGGATCCGCTGCGAAGTCTTCCGCATCGCTCCCAGGGAGACAATGTGCACGAACTCGTGGGTTATGACATTGCGCAGCCAATCCGATGTGCCACGAAGTTCGAAATCATGATCAAGAGGTGATGTCCAGATCTCGATTGCATCGTGATAGAAAAATGCTGCCCCGTTGGCGTAGTCGTCGTAATCCTTGAGGATCAGACGCACTGAACCTGAAGGTTCGTAATCATACAGCTCGGTGACGGGACCCCAGGCTGCCTCCGCAATGGCGGCGGCTCGCTGCGCGACATGTTCCAGTCCGTCATGATAGATGACGCGGAAGTGTGTCGTCGTCAGCACCTTCCAGTCGAGCTCTGGATGATTCTGCGCGACCGCGGAAGATCCACTCAGCAGGACGCACAAGAACCCCACTGCGAGAAAACTCAACCTGCCCATCACTGACTCACCGCAAGGCGCAGCGTGACCTCGCTTCGTCCGCCAGCATCTGAGCGTGCCTCCACACGACACAAATACAGGCCGCTGGCATAGTCCGCAATCGCCCAGTCCAGTTCGTGCTCGGCACCACCAGACAACCTCGCTTGCATGGACTCTACTCTCTGGCCAATCGCATCGTAGATATCCAGGCGCACCGTTGCATCGGCTGTGAGTTGAAAACGGACGTGCGCACGTGTATCGGCACTCGTCACTGGATTGGGATAGCAATAGGCGGAGGAGGTCGGCAGAAGACTTTTAGGCGTAGGACTCTGTGCAGCAAGTGCAAGGCGATGTCGATTCAGCCCGCCCCCATCACCACCGGCCATCGGCCAGGCAGCTGTGACCCCCATCTGAGCATTCGAAGTCACACTTGGCTGGAAAAGTTGTACTGCCCTTGCAGTCGGCACGGCAACTTCGAAGTGACCGTCGCCATCAGCATCCAGCGCCAGGGGTGTCCCGGTGGGCGTATCAATCGTGGGGATGGGAAAACCCGCGACAAGTGCACCGGATGCGGCAAAGGCATAGAGTCCATTTGCGGCCATCACAAGGATTTCCTGGCTACCATCACCATCCAGATCTGCCAAGATCGGACCCCATGTGAAGGACTCCACTTCATGATGAACGGGCGCGCTCACAGGGAATCCATCCGCCCGCAATAACGCGGTAGAAACACCGGACACTTCATAGACCTGCAAACCCATCGTTGTCACAATCACGATTTCTAGACGGCCATCGGCGTCGATATCTCCAAGGACCGGATCTCCAACCAGCAAACCAGATAGTTGTCCAAGGTCATTGAGACTCTCGCCGTCTAATATCCATAGAGATCCATCAGCTTCGATGACGAGGACCTCGTCCTTCTGGTCATTGTCCAAATCGCCAGTCGCCATGGCCGTGATGGATCCTGCCAGGCCCGCCTGCGTTCCAAGCCTCGAGAGATCTGCGCCGGCCTGATACAGACCGTCCGCAGTACCGAGAAACAGATGCAACTGCCCGTCTCCATGCAGATCTGCAGCAGTCATGGCGTTGACGGTCAGCGGATGTGTGGCGAGGCCGCCGCCATCTGAGGCTTGCAGAAGTTGCAGGCTCGCCGGCTCTGCGACGACGACCACCGGGTCTGCGAAGCCGGCAAGTGGCGCGACCAGGACAGACCTTGCGCCAGCGGCGGTGACCGACCATACAGCCTCGGTGCCAGTACCAGGGTCTATGTAGCGGACAAGATCCCCGTCAGCGACAAACAACCCGTTCTTGGTTGCGAGTAATCTGCCCGACCAGTTGCCCACCTGCACACCTGCCGCATCATAGGCATTCGTCTGCAGGTTGTTGCTGACCAGAATCTGTGGCTGGTCACTGCCAGGGACATCCAGCAGGCTCAGTCGAGACGGTTCCACAATGGCAACCGGCCAGCCCGGGGCGCTGTGGGCAAAACGGATGCGGACCCGCATCACCTCATCGATCTCATCGAGAATCTCAATCTCAACGCCCGAATCCAACCCCGTGTGCGTTTGCGATGAGGGGCGTGTATTGGCACCAAAACGAACCGTGCCCTGTACATCGTCAACACCTACCCCTGCAAAAAAAGCGTCGGCCCGATTGCCTTCCGTTCGATCCTGGCGATCAAAGAAGGCGTTGCCGATATCGCGCTCGCCGTCAGCCTCATGCAGCATGATCGCCGGTCGTGGTCGCTCGCTGTTGAAGAAATCTGGCGTATCGACGAAGACAGTGGAATCCACATGCCACACGAGGATCCCTGAGGAAGGAACGAACATGTCGTAGGAATCGCCGTTGACTCGCAGCAGCGGTCCTGTCCCTCGCCCCGCAAGTGTATCGATCTGTGACGTCTCAATCTGGCGAGCAAAGACGACTTCGTTGGTATCGATCCAGCTGGTTTCCACATCGAAGGCCAGAGAGCCTTCGGGAAGGTCAAACTCAGGTCGCCCGCGCTGCTGTCGATTCGACAGCAGCAGATACTCCGTTGGCGACAGAGGGATGCGAACGGCTTTGGCCATGCCGGGGAAATCTGCCGACACCGCGTCGCCCGCCAGGATGCTGAGTGTCGTATCTCGCTCGACGACAACCGGCTCGACCCAACCAAGTCGGGCTTTGCTCCACGCCATCGGATGCGGTGGAACAAATCCGAAAATCGGCTCGAGCACACCATTCCAAAGAATGAAGCCAAGGCGGTTTGCCCCCACATCCATCAGACTCCATCCGCCGACTGCGGGCAGACCTGCAGCGAAATTCGACAAGCCGGGTAAACCCAACTGGTGACCGAAGAACTTCGCCAGAATCCCATTCAGGCCTGCTCGACCATTGGCGACGACAACCTCGGGCAGTATCCATGCATCTTTGATCGTCGTTGCGCCACCGTCGACGACAATGGGCTCACCATAGTCGGACAGATCGGCAGAGGTCAGAAAAACTGAGCGAATGTCGTTGAGTTGCCCTGTCTCGAATCCCAGGCCTGCGTGGATGAAGAGATAGCTGTCGTACTCACCAAAGACAGGTCCATTTGGGTCCGCCTCTGCCAGGAACGTCGCATCTGCAATCAGTTGCCACCACAGTTGCCCGACCTCCTCAGGTGTGCGACCATTGCCATAGTCGAGAATCCTTCCAGGCAGTGTGTAGGCGAGCGTATCGTCCTGCGGGAAGACGTCCGCCTCGATCTGCACTCGCCCCTCTGAGACGACGTCGTAATAGTGGCTTAAGGCCTGCAGATGATGCGCGTAGAAAGCTCGATCGTGGGGCGGCCCATCGAAGGGCAGGCGCATGTCGGGAATTGCTTCGGCAATCGATCGCAGATCAAAAGTTCCCCTGCCACTCGTCGACAGTTCATCAGGGAACTCGAACTCGAAGTCCACGCGTATCACCAGAACGCGCCAGGACTCGGGCTGTAACTGCGCCGAGAGTGTCGATGTCGGCCAGAGCCCGATGATCACCACCAGGGCCAGAACACCGCCCCATAGGTGTGACCTGAATGACGGTAGGCCGGCCGGGCAAGGAAGAGCCTGCGGCCCCTCCTCCCGCCCGGCCTGCGCCGTGCGTGAAGTGTTCGATGGATCGAAAATGGTGGTGGATTCTACCTAGAAAGTCAGATTGAGAGAGAAACGTGTGTTGTCTTGCATCGGCGTATCATCGCCAGTGATGTAGGCCACATCGACCTGAAACAGGTTGTACTTCAGTCCCAGTCCAAAGGTCGGCGTCTTCAGATCACCATCATGATCAAGAGAATATCCGGCACGCAATGCCAGGAAGGACTGATCCTTCACCGCCGACAAGCCATAGCGATACTCGCCACCGGCGTGAAGATCCATCTCCTTGAATTCGTCACTCATCGCCTCATCGGTCCAGGCCGTCAGCAGATTCTTGGCGAAGGAATGATCGTCGATCAACGGCTTATAGAGGTCGACGGAAAGAAGCATATTGTGGAATTCCGTCTCCAAGACCTCGTACGCGACACCCAGGACGATGTGCTGCGGCAGTGGGTCAGCCTGACTTGCGTCGATGTAAGCGATCTTCGGGCCCAGGTTGCGCAAGGCGGCACCAAAGCTGAGAGTTGGCGTGATTCTCCACAGCAGACCCAGATCAGCGGCAAAGGAGTTACCTACACCCTTACCACGTTCGATGCCCGCACCTTGATCAGCCAGATTTGAACGAATGAATTTGAGTCCGATTCCGGCCGCAAGATTGTCACCAATGTCCGCACCATAAGCGGCGGCCAGTGCCAGATCATAGCTGGAGAAGGTGCCGAGCACTTCGCCGCGTTCACCTGTTCGCGTTTGCTCACCGAGATTCAGCAAGGCACCATTGATGCCGATATTCCCCCACCCTTCCACAGGCTGGGAATATGCCAGGAATTCATAGGACAGATCGTCTGCGAGACCAGGCAACCACTTCGCGTGTGTGAAATTGACGTTGCGAGTCGTCTGCCCCGCGAGGGCGGCGGGATTGAAGTAACTCGCTGTCGCATCATCTGCGATGGCTACATAGGACTCACCCATGCCGATCGCACGCGCTCCCGGCTCGATCAACAGAAATAGGACGGCAGCCCTCGACTCAGGAGTGGCTGCGGCGCGCTCTGGAGCGATACCGCACAAGGCGATGGCCAGCAGCAGGGCAACTGGGATTTGACGTTTCACTTCCTACCTCCAGTAGATATCGTATCGCTGCCTTGACAGCCGCACCTGAACAAGCGGTCGAAGGATGGCTCTATTTTCAGCGTAAGAGTCTGTAATGTCGTAAGATAACTCAATTTTTCGATTCCGTTTGTGTTTGAAAACATTTTGTTTTCCGGACACTTCGTGTCCCTTTGAAGTCGCTGCGCGACTTCTGTTTGGGGAGTTCTCTGGTAACTCTTCAGCCCCTTCTTACTGCGGGACCACCTGCAGACGTCCATCTGCATCAATCTTTGGGCCCTCTTCCAAGTCGACTTCGAGGCGGTAGAGATACGTCCCTCCCGCCAGTGAAACAGGCGGATGAAAGGCGACTTGGTTGTAACCAAAGCCGGCATCCACATCGATCTGGTCAACGAGTCGTCCTGACAACGTAAACACTCTGAGTCGAGCGGCTGTGGCGGGAGCGGACAGGATGTAGGTGAAGTGTCCGCTTCCATCGGTTGATGGATTTGGATGGAACAGTACGTCGGACAGGGCAGCATCTGCCGCTTCAGCGACCCTTACTGTGGTCCTGACCGTTGTGGAATTGTTGTAGCTGTCCCAAGCCTTCAGACGAATGGAATGCTCACCGGGTTCCAGGGCCGGCAGTGGCACCTCGAGCAAACCGCGACGATAGTCCCCGTCCTGGCTGGTGTAGCGATTGGTGACGACGGATACGACATCATCCACTTCCAACTCAATCTCATGTCCCGTTTCGCCGGCAATGTTGATCCCACTCGGATCGGTCAGGATCGCTGCCAACACGGGCTGTGATGAGATAAAGTCGCCCTCAGTGAAGCCCGTTTGATCATGGAATCCAATCTCGATCTGGGGACCGATGGCATCTTCCTCGATGCCACTTGCCGTTCCCTGCAGCACGATCCCGGATTTCGAACCGAAGGCCGGACTCATGTCCAAGGTGCCCGTTGCATCGACTGAACCACCCGACGTGGGGACAGCATACGCACTTGCTCGACCCAATTTGGCACGATAGGTAATGTCCTTGGGTACTCGGAACGTGGCGCTGAAGACGCCCGCCTCGACCTGGGCGACGCCGCGAAATATGGGCGCACCGAGTTGCCTGTAGGCCAAGCCGTCGAGATCGGTCGATGCAGATGAGTCGAATACTCGAATCAACACCTCCCCATCGTAGTCGCTTTGCAGTTGATCGCTCGAGTTCAGGATGCGCCCTGTCAGTTGAGCTTCCTGAAGCGCCTCAAGCGTATCAGGCACGTCGATGGCTGCCTGTAGGCGTGGGAGCGCCAAACGTAATGTTGGGTCCCCCATCAGTGAATAGCGGGAGACATTCGCTACATCGTCACTGAGAAACACGAATGGGTGGCTGAGGATCTTTGCTTCCAGCAAGCCGATGCCAACGGGGACATGCTTCCTACCAGAGCGAAACATCTGCCGATGGAAATTGCCTGCCAGAAGCACATTTGAGTCATGGAATCCGACCCGGGTCGCGGAGATAAAACCGATCACACCCCCCGTCGGGAGATTGAGCAATACTTCGGGCATCGATTGACGCTGAGGGTCATCGAAGACACCAACCTGACTTGCAGCGGTGTACATGAAGGGCAATCGACCACCATTGTCGATCGACGACAGATCTCTACTCAGCTGGAACATCTGTTCATGCGCAAGGGTTTCCGGATTGCCGTGCCCCAGATAGGTCAGAAGCAGGGAGCCTTCGTTGAAGAGCCTGATGAACTCGTCACGCGCCCTGGGTTTGATGCGTCCTTCCAGGGGATAATTGGCGATATAAAGCTTGGTAAGATCGAGATCTTCTGGCAGGTCGCGAACCAGTCGCTCAGCGTCGAGGAGGAAATACGATTCGAAAGCGAGTGCCTCGGCAGGATTGATTAGGTCATCGGCAACCAACAACATGTGACCCTGCCAAGGTCCAGGCGTATCACCGCGATCATAGGCGATGATCTTGTCGACGAGAGCTTCAGCTTCTGCCGCTGACGTAACCGGCAGGCGGCCGATTGCCAGTTCGGGCGCCCGATCCTCTCCCTCGACCCGCACATACCATTCATCGTAGGTGCTTTCGCCATCCTGATACGGTGGGATCCAGTTTGTGTGACTCGTACCGGAATTGTTCTTGTGATCGTAGGTTCCATCACCGACGAGGGTGACGAAGGCTGGGCGCGGTGTCCAGTTGTCGTAGGCATGGTTGACAAAGACCCGAATCGCCATCGGATCCACCAGCCCGCCCGAGAAGTCGTCGTAAATATCCTGCACATCAACGACCATCGTCGAGATGGGATCTCCAAAGCGGCGATCACTCGCCCGCCAATCGGCCAGCCGCTGCGCGGCATCATAGAAGTCAGAGTGGGTCACTATGATGTCATCGGCACCAATGGACGTTTCCCTGAGTGGCTGTTGGGTATCCACTGTCAGTTCAGAAGGACGGCGCATGAAGGGGGTCTGGACAGCCACGTAACGTGGCGGACGTCCTTTGCCACTGTACCAGTCCTGAAAACGTAGGGTGCCCGTCTCGGCGTCGTAGTCGAAATCTACGATCTGCTGCAAACCGGCGGAGACGATGTAGATCTGCGGTGTGCCCTCGTCCGCAGCGAATCCACGCATTTCGAACTGTGTGATCGCACCGAGACTGGTATCTATCTGAGCACCACCGTCCTCGAGCTCAGGCCAGTCAAAGGCGAGTGTCCCGTCGCTGCCATCCAGATGGCGCAAATACTCGATCTCGAACCAGTCGAGCCGAGTCAGACGGGATGTTCTATGGAAGAGACCAAATTCATTGATACCTTCGATTGGGCCAAGTTGAGCACTGGCGGCGATCCTCGCATGCCCGGCGCCCGAGTAGGATCTCCTCCCAAGGGAGGAACCATTCCATGTCACCTGGAATGTGTGTGTCGTATTCGTCCAGCCCCAGAATCCGGCGAGAATGCTTACAGGACTGCTGGTGACGACGTTATTCATGGTGATTGGGAAGACCCTCGCGTTGCCGCTGAATGGCTCCCAGTACCAATCGTAGCCTGAGTTCATCCCATAGAGTTGGCGAAGAATCGTCCGTTCATCCTCTTCATGCAGACGCTTTCGGTAGGCATCAACGACGACGGTCGGCGTCTGCGCGATGGAACCATCCCGACGGGTGGGCCGAATCGCTTCGTTGGCCGCATGCAGGTCGATGAAGTAGACGTTGTCTTTGGTGTAGAGATTGCGCCGCCAGTAGTTGGTGCGCTGACTGCGATCGTAGTCCCATCTCTGGGCCCCAACGCCATAAAAGATGACCGCATCGTCACCGCTGAAGACTCCGTCCTCGCCGCCATCGATGTCGCTGGGTTGCTCGTTGAGTCGAATACCATTGGGAACGCGCGTCGCCAATCCCAGAGTCGAACCGGTGCCCGTGAGAACGCGAATTCGGCTAGGATCGACACCTGCCAGATCTGCACCAGCCTCAAGTAATTCATCGGCCGTGACGCGATACATCCCCTCGCTACGCACATTGAGGCGAATCATACCCGTTACCGGCGAGATACCCGTCTGTGCAACCTTCGCTGTTCTGATCTGTCGTCGACGCCAGGTCCGCGACTGCTTCTCGTTGATCAGAACCGCTTTGTAGACTGACTCGAAATGATCCTTGGCGGTCGGCCAGCCCGCAATCGCCCCGGGATCGTCGAAAACAACATCGACGACGACCCGCTTATAGGGTGTTGTGCTACCATCTGCGTTCTGTCGCGGAGCGAATGTTACGGGGATGGCATATTGATCGCGCATCTGCACGGGGCCACCGAGGCTGACGGGGCCTGTCAGAGCCTGATCGCGCGGGAGATCGGTCCAGGACTCAGTAGTGGGCGATGGGTCCGGTGACTGGTCGCCAAGGGGCTGGTCGCCCGGTTCCTGGTCACCGGGTAACCGATCCTCGCGGATCTGAGCCGTGGTGAATTGCGGCTCCTCAACCGTCCACTCGGGAGCCTCGATCGACTCCAAAACATGCAGAGTGGCTTCCGCCTCAGGGGGCAAGCCTACCAACCCGGTCTGCACCCAGTGGCGTGACAGGATCTGGCGTGTGCTGAGGGTTTGCGGCACGAGGTTGGGCACGGAGCCCACCCCTTGCTCTAGAGAGGCTTCGAATTGTAGCCGCACGAAGCCTTTGCCTGTAGCCAAAACCGTGATCGTCGTCTGCGGTACCCCCTGGGCGTGAGCAGGTGAACCGATCGGCCCCACGACGTGCAGTAACGCGGCAAGGGCCCCGACGACGAACGGGACCCGCAGATTGTGTTTGTGGCGCATGGGTTTTGGGCAGACGTTGGGTGAGATGTCGGTCGGTCGTCTTGAGATGCCTGAGAGTGAGAGAAGTTCTCCGCCCACCAGAGGAGTGTCAAGGTGAGTATTGACCATTTGGGGAGGCATATCTATTTTTATGCTCTTACCGGAGAACCGAATAATGGCTAGAGTATGTCAGGTAACGGGTAAGCGCCGCATGGTGGGCAACAACGTCTCCCACTCGCAGCGCAAGACCAGACGCGTCCAGCGCCCGAACCTCGTGACCAAAAAGATCTTTGTTCCTGAGTTGAATCGGACGATCACCCTCAAGATTTCGGCCCGTACGCTTCGTACGATGAACAAGAAGGGTGTACATCAGGTCCTCAAGGAATACGGCGTTAAGGTTTAACGCTTCGGCGTCAAAGTCTGACGCTGCGGCGTTTGTGTGACCTTGCGGCGCGAGATCTGTCCCTGCCTCACTGAGAGCTGGAGCTGATATCAAGTTCGCGTTCGTTCCCAAGTTAGTTTTCATTCAGGGAGCCTCCATTCGGAGGCTTCCTGTTTTTTTTGGTATCTGACCGGAGATCCGGCTCATGACAACGACAACTGATTCTCAGCCCCTGGCTGTGGCCGGCGGCAAACCCGTTCGCACGGCTGCCTTCCCTGGATGGCCCATATTCGATGCTACCGAGGAGGATGCAATTCTCGGCGTTCTGCGATCGGGTAAGTGGTTTCTTGGCGATCGTGTCGCTGAGTTTGAGCGCACATTCTCCGATTTCTGCGAGGCAAAGCATGGCATCGCCGTCAGCAGCGGCACCGTAGCGCTTCAGGTGGCCCTCGAAGCGGCCGGTGTAGAGCTCGGAGATGAAGTCATCGTTCCATCCTACACATTTATCGCCACAGCCTCGTCCGTCGCCCTTGTTGGTGGAATCCCGGTCTTCGTCGACGTTGATCCTGACACCTATCTGATCGATCCCGCAGGCGTGGAAGCGGCGATCACAGAGAAGACCAAGGCGATTATCGCTGTTCATATAGCCGGTCAGCCTGCCGATCTGGACGCCCTCACGGCCATTGCAGCCAAGCACGATGTCCGCTTGATCGAGGATGCAGCCCAAGCTCATGCTGCCGCATGGAAGGGCCGCCGCGTCGGTGCGATCGGTGATCTGGGTACCTTCAGCTTCCAGGCAAGCAAGAATCTGAATGCCGGAGAAGGTGGTTTCGTCGTTAGCGACGATGACGAGTTGCATCTGCGCGCCTGGTCGATCCACAACTGTGGTCGTGCCCCAGGTGGAGAGTGGTATGAACATCCACTGGTCGGCGGCAACTATCGTCTTACCGAGATGCAAGCGGCTCTGGCC
>Ga0233434_1002193_pt1 | contig 17572 bp, 14 predicted proteins | sample SI_122_August201_4_FD_182738 | JGI IMG/M metagenome (GOLD analysis project Ga0233434, IMG submission 182738) | Seawater microbial communities from Saanich Inlet, British Columbia, Canada - SI_122_August2016_120_MG | ecosystem: Environmental > Aquatic > Marine > Inlet | place: Canada: British... | reverse complement strand
GCCATTGAACCCTACAATCGTTCTGTTAGTCCAAGGTGTCGCTTCATCAATCGTAGCTGAAGTAGTGGCACAAGCCATTGCGACAGCAAGATAACGACTATCAACGATAGTATTGACAGAAGCTCCAACATTGTTCGTAAGAGTAATACTTACAATGTCAGGGTAAATCAGACGAACACGAGTGTTCTTTACATTTCTAGCCAATGTAGAAACTTGTGCAGGTGAAGTCCCTGCGGGTACACCCAAGATGGCTGTTCTTTCTGATCTGAATCTTAAGCTAGATTGCAAATCACAGTGTAAAGAAACATCAGCGAGAAGCTCTGTACTAGCAGGGATCAAAGGAACGATAACAGAGGGAGAAAGTCCAGGGCTGATCTCACCCTCTACGTCTTTCAAAGCTTGAATCATCTGAGCTACTGTAGGCTCAGTTTGACCGTCACTCAAAGAAATCTGCTTAAGTGCAATCGTATTCGCTCCATTTAAGAAAGCGAAGTAAGCACCAAGAGAAAGAGGGTTATCTGTACTAACAGGTCCGTAAGTAGCTGTTACATCAGCAAGGCGAGTGAAGATACCCGTATTAAAGGCACTCTTCTTACGAGTGATATTTACATAGTAAGGCTCACCCAAAGAAGGCTCGTTACCGAGATGATGGAAAGTCTCAACCAAAGCGGTATCACCAATCTGAGTACCCACTGTGTTCGCTACTGTAAGGCTAACACCTGCAATCGAAGTAACAGGAATGTTTGCATTAGTGGTCAGAGTCTTAGACACCTTGAAAGAAAGAGTCGAGTTTGATCCCGTAGAATAAGCTTGACCCCCCGCACGAGGAAGTAAGGTGAAGCTAAAGCCTGTAACTGAGTCAATGTAAGTTTGACCAACCACACCATCAACACCCGTTCCGTCATTCAGAGTCGAAGTGTTTGATGAACCTGTACCTGCTGAGTTAGAAGAAGTAACAAAGAAGCCCTGATAAGGAGCTTCACCCACAGAGGTGTCACCATTCTTAATACCCAAACGAGTTGTATGGGTGCTAACAGCATTTCCATTACCAAACGTAAGAGAAGAACTCAAACCAACAGTCAAGCTCTCAAAACCAACATAGCTCTTACCTGTAGCGTCTTTCTTAACAAAAGAAATCGCAGTGTTAGAATAAGAACCTGCTCCATTGTGAGTAAACGGAAGACTCAACAACAAGCTAGTTAAAGTAGTAGGTGCGTTCTGCATGAAGGCAGAAGAAAGAGCTTCCGCATTTACAAGAGTAGAGACTGTGGTGAAGTCCTCAGTCAAACCAAGTAATTCATTTGCTGTACCTTCTTCAACAGTAATGAAGTCATCTTCAGTTTTGCTTGTAGAGACAATCCTGAGATTAGAACCTTCAATGCTTACAGTAGCAACACCTGCAAGAGCATCCCCCAATTGTTTAACAACAGTACCTGCCGTAGCTTTAGCACCATCATTAAATAAGTCAGCTCCCGTACCTCCTGCTGAAGAGGTAAAGGTTACAGACTTAGAAACACCTGAGAAGTTAAGATTCAAAGTGCTGTTTTGAGCGAAGCTTGTGTTATCACCATTGTAGAAAGTTACTTTAGGACTACCTGTCGTAGATGACTGATCACCCCAACCTGCTCTTATAAGAAGAGTTGGAGCTTCTACAACCGCAGTTCTTACAGCTTTAACCTCAGTAGATGAAAGACCACACTCAGTCAAAATAGAGCCACCAATAACTTCAAGACCCAACTGAATGGGAGGGAAGTAGTCAGCCCCAATACGAGTTCTGTTTCTGAAGATCAAACGATCTTTAACAGAATTGCTTCCTGCACCATCAATATCTGTAGAGACAGCAAACGCAACAGGAAGAATACCAAACTTAGTCTGAGATCCATCAGCAACATCAGTGTCGATACCTGCAATCAAACCAAAGTTTAGATCACCTAATACGGCATCTCCGTTTCCTTTGTCAATGGAAAGGAACTCAAGGTATCCTTGAACATCTCCTGCAAGTAGTCCATCAAGACTAAAAACAAGAAACCCATCTTCAGAAGAAACATTAATATCAATATCCCCATTGAAATTAGCAACGTCATCAATTTGAGTCTGAAGAGCTGAAGCAATATCAGAAGCTGAAGGATAAGCAATTGAACCAAGAGTGATGGTTTTAACATTCTCACTGAGAACGTTAGCTACACTAATACCTCTGTATCTAATTGTAAGATGAGTGTGTTTACCTTGTGTTAAGTCCAAAGCACTCATCGGAGTCATCGCATAATACTTAGCACCAACACCATTTACATCTGTATTGATCGCATCAGCAATCTCAGAAGCAGTCGCTGTGGCGATAGCACCTGTCTCAACTGTAATATCTACATTGTCGATCTTTAAGAAGATGTTTCCATTGATCGAACCCAAGTCAGTATTATCTGAAGAAGCAGTATAAGGAAGTGGTTCACTTACATGATAAGTAAGCAATCCTCTACCCTTTGTAAGACCTGTTGGATCAGTCAAAATAACACTTTGCTCTGCGTTATTATCAACAGTGATCTTAATAGTGTCAGATTCACCTTGGATAAACACATAAGGAGCAGGGTTAGGTGTGAAGAACATAGCAGGTGTTGCTTCAAAGTTCTCAATCTGAACTGTGATGTCTTCTTCTACAGCTTTACCGCTACCTAAAATAGCGTCTGATCTTGTCTCTGCTCCCGATGGGAAGTTCAGAGTAGTAAGAGAAAGGTCAGTGCCTTTACCCTCAAAGGTTGCTCCATAAAGAGGTAGGTTCGCCTTTGATACGGTATAAGTACCAACATTCGATCCACCAACTGAAGCAACAGTAAGATCATAACCTCCACTTGCAATCGAGTATTGATCTTGGATGTTATTGTAGTAGAAAGTCGCAAACACTTTCTGACCGTAAGGAACAGGCTGACTCAGAGTAACCGTAGAGTTTGAAGGGTTGACTCGAACTACTTCAGCAACGTCATTCGCCAAAGCGTCTGAGATATTCCAACCGACTCTAACGATAACCTTCGTTGAGTTGTAAGTAGAAGTGCCTGTGCCTGTACCGTCAGTGGGTTGGTGAGCTAGCTTAAAGACATTAGGTAAGATTTTACCTGTATTGTCCACAAAAGCAGAACACTCACTGAGGTATACTCTTTCGTCTCGTAGAGAAGTTGTAATTTGGGTAGTACCAAAAGAAACATCTCCATTCTGAACTAGACCCGAAGAGGCAGAAGCAAAAGTACCCCAATAGAGTTTGTCATCTTTAAGAACCCAACTCTCACCTTCACTAAAAAGCCCCGCAGGACCCACAGTATCTTCAGGGGCGATAGCAACTCGATCAACAGAAACCACATCTCTTGCAGGCAGATAATCAAAGTTATCTACAAAGCTGTTGAAGTAATAAGAGATAGCTACTTTCTGACCAACTTTTGGAGGCTCTGATAGAGTAATCGCACCTGTTGTTGGATCTAAAGAAGTAGGGGTTACAGGAACTAAGTCTACAGTAACAGTAACGTCAGATACTTCTGAAGTAGCTTTACCGCCATTAGTCCCATCAACAATCGGAGCTTGATCGGAGTAGAAAACGGAGTTTCTTTCTGACCCTTTTTGAGTGTTGAACACACCAAGAACTTCATTTGAAGAACCTGCACCAATCTTAATAGAACCGTCAGCAACCAACTTGAGGTTAGTCGAGCCTTTGTGGTCAACATAAGTGCTTGCCACAAGAGTACCAATGTTTGAAGAGTTAATCTTTCCGACAATAACACTTAAGTGGTTTTCTCTCGTAACATTAGAGGGTTTAAGTGGGATTTCTATAATCCCCACAGTTCCGTCAACAGTAATGATAAAGCTACGAGAAGCGGCTTTAACATCCATAGTCCCTGCTGTTCCGTAAAGCTCTGAAAGGTCATCAGATACTTGATCTGAAACATCTTCAGAGTCTACGAGGACATCAGTACGGTTAAAGAAGTAAGTCAATCTTACATCATCACCCTCTTTAGGGGCTTGAGAAAGAGTGACTAAGCCATCTTTCCCATTAACGGCAAGAACAACCACAGCACTTCCGTTAACCGTAGCCGAAACAGAAGAAGCAGTTTTAGTTGTCGTCCCTGTACCATCACCTGTAACGATAGGAAATTGACGAGTTCTTACTTGTGCAGTAGTTCCGTCAAAAGCCCCTAAGTTATAAGTGCTATTTGGATTCTGAGAAAGAACAACTCTACCTGTAGCGTCTTCTTCTACCATTTGTTGATCTATGATCGAAGAAGACCCTCGCACTAAACTTAAACCGTTTTGTGCAAAAGTCTCAGTACCTGAACCGATCAGAAGGGGGATTCTCCCCGAAAAGTTATTCTGTGGAGTAGGAGACTCAAATACTGTCTCTGTATAAACTCCTGGTGGTGCGTAACCGCCTCTAATAGCCATAATTGTTTCTCCTATTGATTAGTGGAAGAGCTAGACTTAATATTATCCATAGCAGAGACTCTGCTAGAGCGAAGATTGTTTCCCATTTCAGGGAGGACTTGATATGTTTGATCATCCATTCTTATGAGGTCTTTCCCTGTAGCATTATGAGACTCTATCAAGTCCCATTTATCTCTGCGTCTACGGTAAATCTGCTCCCATTTCTGTTGAGCGTCTTCACCGATGACACGATCAAAGTCCAAGTCAAAAGAATCTACACCTGAAGATTGAACCTTCATGGTTTGGTCTACTTTCGAGGTAAACCCAACGGAAGCAGAAACACACTGAACAACCTGTGCTTGCATACCGCAATCACATTTTATTTCTGATTTTTGCTTGCCGACTCTTTTTCTTGAGGAAAGACCACAAGAAGAACATTGGAACTTTAATATAGGCATAAAGAAGTCCTCCTACTATATTCTTAGGCTCTTATAGAATAACTATAAAAGCCTTTGAACTAAATCAGCACTTCGATTACCTAATCCCGTCACAGGACTGTTGATCGAAGTCAGCTGTATTCCTTGCTTAGAAATACTCTGAATTGGAATCACAAGGGGGAAATGAATGAACCAATCCACCTGAATAGAAAAACTTAAACTAGCCGTGTAAAAGTAGTCATCCCCGTTATCATCATAAACTTCTTCAGATTCACCCCCTAAAGAAACATCAGAAATTTCCAAACCTAAGTTAGTCAACTTTGGTCTTAGACTCGACCACAGCCACACTGCCGTCTGATCTGCAATGTCTGCTTGAGAATGAACATCTCTTGTTATTAAATCAATGTCCACACTGACATCCCAACGACCCCCATATTCATGAGAAACGGACTCTCTTTTTTCAGAGACTATAATCGCTACTTCATCCCCTTTTTGAAGTCTACGACCAAAAGCGATAATCACACCACTTATAATATCTCGGTAAGAAACCGCAGGTTTGACTCTGAAGGGACCGGATTGGGTCATTTCCTCTGTATATAAAGCCCTCAATTTCACTGCTTTAGGAGGCTCTTCAAGGAGTGTAACCTTCGCCCCCTCAAGCACATACTCTGAAATACGCAAAAACCTACCCGAAGGTTCTTCTATTATTCGGAAAGAATTCTCAATCGGAGTGCCTCCCAATAAAAACTCTGTCGAACTAGAGAACATCAGCTCTTTCTCAACAACCCTTCTGTATCTTGTATAATAAACATCATGCTCTCTAGTCGCAGGGTCAACACCATCTGCTTCATATACAGAAAGGATATAAACACCTGCTTCTTTGGGGAGATTGTGAGCGTCCTCTCGAACCCATTCTACAGAACCCAAATAAGGTTTATCTGGTATCTTCGCCAAGCTCACATAACCTTCAACTGTTCCAATAAAGTTATCGGGAGAAAGAACAACATTATTTGCACCACCCGTTCGGACTACCATTCCAAACTGAGGTCTTTCTTCAAAACTATATTTACCTTGTATATTCTGAGCAAAGTTAGGATAGCGGGGGTGATCAGACCAAAAGTCTCTCAACTCCCTTATCACTCTATCTCTAACTGCAAGAGTAAGATGATGAAACACATTAACCTTCTTTCTTTTTAACGTAGACAATCAATGTATCATTTACCATTTGAACAGAAATTTCACCCTTAAAGTGACTCTCGGAATAATTGATCCCTTCCCCATTGGTACAGATAACCCTCAAAAACGAAAAACCCAAGCTTTCCTTTTCTTCAGGCCCCATCAAGATAACAGGGTATGTGTTTTCAAGATTCTTATCTTCCATTTGCTACGCTCTCCCCTTTATCAAGAGAGAGCTGATAAAAGATTTAATACATCCTAAAGAACTAACCCCTCGCTTCCTTCCATCGTTGCACTACTCTGCGAGCAGACGCTTTTCTTAAAGCCGATGAGTTGTTCGTAAAACCACTGTCATAAGGAATAACCCTAGCAGAACCAAACCCACTGTCATGCACATAGCCTAGATCAAGTTTGTTCGCAGGTGTTCTACCATTAGCCTCAGATTTATCGAGGTTACGGTATTTGAGGTTAGGCGAGTCAGGGCTAGGTCTACCTATGTTTCTTGATGAGTCACCATTGGGCAAAGCACTGTGAGGACTAGTCCCATCGGGGTTGTCAGCTCTCCCTATCGGAGTACCTTGATTAAGACTAGAGAGCTGATCGGGTGGAAAAACTTCTCTATAAAAATCAGCTCTTTTTAAGCTCGCTGTTTTCCCTTCCCCTGTAACCCATCTTTCAAAAAGCTGATTGAAAGAATAGTTGTTATCTAGGGTAAGGTTGTGTTTGAGAGTACCCTGAAGAAGCACAAACTGACGGAGGTTTATGGTCGTTGGGGTCTTATACTTAAATGTGATTGGAAAGAGAAATTTACAAGTAAAACAGAGCGTAGGATTCCGACCATTCAAATGAGATTCAACTTCTATCTTTAAGCCTATAATCTCATGCTTGTACACGTTACTAAACGGCTTATACTGGTCTGTAAAACTATCATATTCGTACCTAGACTCTGTTTCTGCAAGTCTAATTTGCCTTTTGTTCAAGGGGTCAACAGCCTTTATTATCGCCTCTCCTACTTCAATCAAATCAGGAACACGACTCTCAATCTTATTGAGGTTTCCGTAGTATTCTTCAATAAGCATACAAGCTAATTTGTCCTCCTTATTTTTGAAAGTTAGAGTGACAGCCCCCTCATGTTCTTTACGCTTTCGTTTGTCCAAGCCCTTTAGAGCCCCATCAAAGCGGTCTTTTTTGTTTAGCATTTTAAAAACTCCCTAAAGGTCTATATTTTAACTGCAAAGACCATAAAACGCATTTAAAGAACCACATATTAACTGTTAGAGATAATCTCTCGTATATCGGCTATCGCATAATGAGTTCTTGGCACTTGTAAGAGTTGAAGGATCTGAGGTCGATACTTCGGGTTCTCGTATGCCATTTTAACAACTGCTTTTTTAGCCACGAATTTATCCTTCATTTCTTTCTTCTTAGCTTCTTCTCCCTTCGCTTCCTCTTTTTTAGCTTCTTCTTTCTTCGCTTCCTCTTTTTTAGCTTCTTCTTTCTTCGCTAACTCTTCTTTCTTCGCTAACTCTTCTTTAGCTTTCTCGACCACTTCATTAATAGAATCAGTCAAGATCTTTTCTTGATCTTTTAAGTGCTTCTCAAAACCTTTTTGATCGAAAGAACCATCTTCTTCCATAAACTGAGCTATTTCTGCTAGCTCATCTTTACCGATGTCACCAAGATAACCTGCTATATCTGAAATTGTACCGTCAACAAGATCGGAAGCCCTCCTACTAGTACCTCCACCTTTCTTTTTCATACTCTTACCTAAAGCCATAAGCCCCTTCCCAACCAATCCTTGAACACCTGCACCAATACCCCCTATAGCTCCTTCAACAAGAGCCGCACCACCACCTGCAATACCTCCAACCACACCCGCAGGGATAGCACCGACCACACCTGCAACCCCTAATCCTGCTTGTTTCCCCATTGCGATTGCTTTACCCGAAGCACCTGGGTCAGCATTAGCTCCGATTTTCCCAATCTGAGAAACAACAGTATCGGTGTAAGCACCCATGACAGATCCGAAAGACTTTTTAGCGTCCTTCCACATTTGACCTTTTACTTCATCAGCACTTCTTGTGTTATCTAAAACTTTTTTACCTGCCCACTCAGACATTCCGCCTGCTCCTCTTAAAAGAGCATTTGATGATTCAGTTGCCGCTGTTTTCAACCCTTTTAAGGCTTTATCTTTTACTCCACCAAAAAAACTCTTAACTTTGTCTGACTTAATCTTTTTATTTAAATCATCAAGGATCTTTTTAGCGTCAGGACCCACACCACCACTTTGCATATACTCAGCAGAAGTCGCATACCCAATAAGAGTAGAAAGAGCAATGTCATCTCCTCTACTGCTTTCGTGATCCCATTTAACCCTGTAATCTTCCCCGTAATGTTCTATAAGCTTCTCTTTCATATCCAAAACGGCATTAATAGAGTTTGAGTCATCTCTTCTTTTTTGTTGCTTTTTCCGATGAGACTTCGCTTTATCTGAAGGCTTTTTGGCTTGACCATAACTAGGATCTAAAGCCACCTTAATAGAAGGTAATACTATTTTCCTTAACTCAGGATTAGCATAAGCTAAACGAATAACTCTTTCTGTAAGAGTTGACTCACCTGCGGTTTTCCCTGAAAGAACGGGGAGGAGCAAAGCTCTAAACTGTCGGTTCTCATGTGCGATATTAATCAAGTTACTACGAAGTGTTGCTTCCATTTTCATTCTCCTAGCGAAGTCTCTGTCTTAAAAGGTAAAGATTAGTTTCATGCTCGTTAGCGGTAGACATGATGAAGTCATCCATACCTAAAGAAAGAGCGTTCATTTCTTTAAGATGAGTATAAATATTATAAAAACTTTTTTGCAGAGCTTCTTCTATGATTAAAGCCCTACGAATAGGATCACTTTCAGACTGTGCCTCTGTTAAAGGAAGGATTGTGTTCGCCATGAGTTGAGCTTGTTCCACAGGAGCTACCCCCATTGACCCATAATCCCCCACAATCTTCTCAGCTAAAGTGTCAATTTCTTCAACCAAACCATTGTAGATTCTTTCTAAGAGTTGGTGATCTCCATATTGACTTTCCCCTTTAACTTGCCAATGGCTCGTCCAATGCGCCCAATGAGCAGATCGAAGTAGAGCAAGAAGAAATTGAAGGGTCGTTAAGGCTTCTAGTTTTTGAGAAGCCGTTCTAAGTAGAGATTCTTTCTCTACTAAAGTAAAGTCAAGAATGAAGTCATCGAACTGATCTTCATCACTCTCAGAGTTCCAATCAGCGGAGTAGTAAAACTCCTTCAAAGGCATTTCGTATTCGTTCATCTGTTGGTCTTTTAAAAGCACGAACTTAGTGCAAGGGGTAAGACCTTGAATAGCAACCAAAGTATCATCTACAAAGCATTGGTTAGCTCTATAGGTATATGGATAACTAGACATAGAAGCTCTCCTTCTCTTAACTCTCATTTTATTACTCGGTCGGACGTATCTTTTTAATCTGCTCTTATGCTTCTTTCTCCACTGCTTAACGCTTCTCTTTATTTTGTTTTTATTCTTTCTATAATATCTTCTACTTTTTCTTTTCTGTTGTTTCATCCTAGAGTTTGGAGATTTCCGTCTACGGTGTCTGCCCTTTTGTTGCTTTAAAGAACTCCGACTCCCCGGTCCTCTTTTCGGTCTAGATCGAGCCATTAGCTCTGAGCTTTCTATTTCTGAGCTAAGTCTCTCATCGGAGGAGAAGTCAAGATGTTGAACTACTTCCATAGGGTATTCTCTATGCATCTTTGAGAGAACGCTTCTAACAGCGTCTCTATACATCGCCTTTTTATTACGTCTATTCTTCTGAGCCATAGTGGAGTTACCCCCCCCTGTAAGTCTTGCGTGTAATCTTGGTTTGTTTTCCCGATTCTCTTGATAACGAAGTATTCGAGTCTTATTTCTAAGATAATAGCGTTTATTATCTCTCTTCATTTGACCTCGATCTTTACGCTTCTTTCTAACGTAATCAAGCCTCGTCTTTCTTCTAAGAGTCCCTTTTTGCTCTCTCTGCTTTTTGCGAGGGGGCTTTAAGTTTATCTTAGCCCTACCTACGGCTAGCCTCTCAGAGTCTTCAAAGAGATCTTCATCTTCAAAGAGATCTTCATCTTCAAAGAGATCTTCATCTTCAAAGAAAGCCATTCTAGGTCTTCTAGCTAACCCTGTAGTATTTTTAGAATCTACATAAGGGTGTCCGTATTCTTCCCCAGGCAAACCCGAACTTCTCGGTCTTTGGTGAAGCGGTTTTCCATCGGGTTGATTTGGAATAGCGTTAGGGTTGCTCTTCATGCTGTAATTAAGAGAAGCACCTGAACTATCTGACGGAGTATTAGAAACAGGAGGGCCAACTCTTTGTTCATCCCTCCCTTTCGGATGTCCACTAGGGAGAGGAAGAACCCTATCTCTCTGTGGCTTTCCGTCTTGGTAATCTGAACGACTTGGTTCGGGAGAAGAGGTGTCGTTTTGGATTTGATCTTGACGGCTCTTACTAACCCATGTTTGAACACCTGCAAGGTCTTGTGCAATCTGCCTCGCTACACGGGCTTCAGAATCGCCACTCACTGCTTGGTAAAACAGACCTACAGCCTTGTCCCAATTTTTCCTCTTAAAATGTTTGAGAGATTTAAAAAAAGGTCTTCTATCAATCCAACTGTGTATTTGGGTATTGTTGACAGATCGTGTTTCTTTGAACTCTTCAACTTCATCTAAGAGTCTTGTATAAAACTCCACATCATCGAGGGCATGAAAATCCGCCAAACTATGATCTAAACCTAACTGTTTTAGTTCTTTACGAAGTTTATTCTGACCTTTTACATCATGTTGCATAAACCTCTTATCTCTCTTAGCGGAAGGTAACCCACCTTTCTCAGCTAAATAGTTACGATTACCAATTTCTTCTTGTACTGCATGAACCAACTCATGTCTGACGGTATCTTTCACATCCTCTAAATCTTTTTTACTGTATTTACGCTTTTCGGGTATCGTAATCTTAATTCTATGAACTAAGTCATTCCCTAGCGTATAAGCCCCCAAAACATTACTGTCTTGAAAGACAAATTTGAGGGCAATGGGGAACTGAAACTCAAGGTGTGTTACTTCAGCTTTGGCTCCTAAGTTTAAATGTATATTCTTTGAAGTAAGATACTCTCTAGGAAACTGAGCGAGAGCTTTTTCAAACTGATCTTTATGACGATAAGGGGTTGAGTTTTTTTTGTCTCTTAAAGCTCTAACGATAGAAGTAAGATAAGAAGCAATTATTTCAACATCACCCTCCCTTTCTCTTGCCCACTTATCCATATCCACAACTGAAGATGGGGATATGGAGACATCACCATAACCGAGGACACTCTCGATTAGGTCTTTAACGTAAGTAGCCTTTTCCATCACAACTTCATCTCTATGAAGATCAACGAAGTCGTTAATAATAGACCTATGTATGTCATAGTATTCCATACGAAAGTCATCTAAGTTATCGAAGACTTCTCCCATATCTTCTTGGTCGAAGTTCCTCAAGAATTGATTAATGTCCTTTGCTACATCTTCAAGATATTCAATTTCTGAATCCATCACAATAGTGCTATATACGTTATGGAGAACATAGTGAGCGAGAACACCTTGGGCTATTTCAGTAACCAACTTAAATAAAGAGGGTGGAGGTCTTATCAGCCCTGCTTCTTTCTCTACTATCTCAGTCATGTTAATATCCCTCAGATTCTAATGCTTCTATGAAAGGCATACATAAATGAGATATGAAAAAATAAATCAGCCCGATCATTACAAAGGAAAGGGTATGAAAGCGATTGACGTAATAGAAGCCTACGATTTAAACTTCTCTCTTGGGTCAGCCATTAAATATATTCTGAGAGCAGGATCAAAGCCTGATGAATCTCTTGAAGAGGATTTAAGTAAGGCTATTTGGTATCTGCAAAGGGAAATAGAAAGAAAACCCAATCCAACTAGTTAAGAAACTCTCCAATACCTTTTTGAGTGACTACAACGTAAGAACCAAAGCTCTGAACAAGACCCTCTCCTTCAAGAGAAGACAAGTCGGCAAAAACTTTCGGGTCTGAAAGCTCCTTACGAGAAATAGTTATCTCTCCCTCCCCCTGTTCTAGCTTTTCAGAAATAAGGTCTGCAATCTCCGACCAAAGACCCCCAAAGCTACCTGCCTCTTTACTCATTTCCGAGTTGATCATACGAGAGGCAGGAGGTGCAGGGTTATACTTAGAAGCTATATCCACTGTTTCTCGATCACTATGTGGAAGTCTCTGTCGATAGAAGTCAGCACCCATCGTGATAAGAGCATAATTAGTCTTATCCAAATGTCTTTCTATGTTAGAAAGAACATCGGGAATAGTAAGGAAGTTGTCCCCACAGAGTCTATATATCTCTTCAATCGCAGGAGAGTCTTTAAGAGCCTCTACCATCTGATTGATTGCTATTCTTAACTTGTAAGCTTCAACACGAGCTTCTGAAACACCACCAGCTAAAATAGACCATGAAGCTTGACTTGAAGCTTTCTTATCCCTCTTTAGTTTTAGAGCTTTCATTGTCTCATTCATACTTAACCTCTTTTGTTCACGATTTTATAAACAAAAGAGGTTAAGTATCAAAAAACTATTATCCCTCAAGACCTTTATTAATCGCCTTAATCACACCCTTAGATTCAACTGCTTTAATAGCGTCTAAGATTTCGGGGTGATCTCTGTAAAGTTCTAATGCTATTGAAGCTCTCCTTCTCCAATGAGGGGACATATCCCAATCAATACCTACAGGTAAAGCTTTAACTTTAGATTTATCCTTACCAACTGTAACTGCACCTTGAGTTGGTTGTACATCACCGTTTACAGCAGCTAAAATCTGAGCAGCTTCCTTTGCTTGCTCTTCCCTCGAAGAAGTTGTTTCTTCTCCGCCAACACCATCAAGTATTTCATCTAAACCTAAATCCTCTACATCAGGGGCTTCAGATTTCACATCAGAAGCAACTGCTTCACGAGACAAATTATCAAGACGTGCTACCTCGGAACTCGCTTGAGAGCCTTCTGAAATAACAGTTTTTTGCTTTGCTGCTGTCTTGATTTTGATCTTACCAACCGATTTTGCATCTTGGGGAGTAGCAAGACCCCCGTCAGAAGCACTTGAAGCGGAAGACACTTCAGCTCCACTCTTAGATTCAACCTTTGATACGGCTATCATGTCACTATCAGCAGACTCAATAACTAAAGGAAACCGAACTTTAGGCTCTTCTTCTACTTTAGCAACTTTCTTACTCTTGGCAGACTTGATCGTTGCGACCGTTCTTTCTTCATCGTAAACCGTCTCAACCTTCATTTTCTTCTTTGCAGGAGAAGGAGGTTGGACGACTTTCTCAACCGTAGATTCGGATTCACCTTCAAAAAGTTTAAGCCAACCTCTTTTAATACCTGCTTTTAACTCAGGCATCGTGGTGTCACGGCCTGCGAACTTAAGTGTAAACCCGTCAAACTCAACAATATCACCTTTAGATAAGTTCTTTTCTAACCTACCCAAGTGAACAGTAGTTTGAGCTTCTAATTTTTGGAAAGTTCCTCTGACAAACTCCATGATTTCCTCCTATTTGTACGAGATATGTTGACTATACCAAACCACTAAAGGTTTTATGTTATATAACTAAGAAAGATAAATAAAATGTTTACTATCTCATGTCAAAAAAATTGAGGAGACTTTATGAGAGTTTTATACTTCGCATACGGACTAAGCCTAGAAGAATACACTATGACAACCAAAAAACCGTCAGCCCAAATATACTGCTTTGGGGTTTTAAAAGGCTTTAAGTTGTCCTTGTCAAATAAAAACTTCTCAATCAAACCAGCCACAACCCACGATTATACTGAAGGTCTGATTTACTCCATCGAAAAATCAGACCTAGATGATCCTGCGTTGCCCTCAAAGAGATCTAAAATGGACGTGATGACTGATGATGGTAGGTGGGTTCAAGCTTTCGTCTATTATGTAGATGGAGAAAGTGTTGAAACACCCACCCAAGAAGAGTTAGAAAGAATCTTAAAGAAGTACGGAGATTATGGGTTCAATAAAAACCATGTAAAAAATGCGTTACAATCAAACTAAAGAACTTGTGTTCTCCCTAAAATACTAGGGATTGATCGTACCAATGGTTAATCATATTCTTATATATACATTTACCCTATAAAAAAATTAATCAAAGAAAGACCGACTATGAAACAGGTTCTTTTACTTTTAGCCTTATGTTTACCTTTTAATAAGGCTCACGCAGATGATGACACTATCGAAAACTGTATTGACGCTAGCTATTCAAGAATACTCATAGCAACCCATGAGATTGCTGTTGATACAATCAAGATAAAGTTACAAGTTAAAGACCCCGAAGATATCGTCATTGAGACACGAAAAAACAAAAACTCTTTTGAAGTAAGACTTTACGGTACTTACATCGCAAGAGAGAGAGTTCTTATCGGAAAGCTAATCGAACTAAAAGATATGGGTGGTTGGACTCGATTAACTATTAAGACAGGAAAGAACTTAATCCTTTACAAAACAAAAGGTAAGTTCATTTACTTATCTGTAAAATCCTAATTTATCTTTTAGAAGCCATGTAGTAAGTGTAAATCAAAGCACGAGCAATCACTCGGTCTTTCTCTTTCACATCCTCAGAAAGAGATCTGTAAGAAGCGTCAGCATCTACCATTCTTGTTATTTTCTTCTCAGGCTGAGTTAAGTATCTTGGGTCATCCACGTTATACGCGGCCCATGACCAACCGTCATGTACTGCGTCTGAAACAATCTCAATCAACTCAACATCATCGGGGTTAGCTATGACGAGATCAATGTTTTCCTGTATGGCGTTCAAAGCATACAGGCTCGAATACTTGTTCGCTTCATACCCAAAAGTGTTGGGCTTACTTAGTCCATACCCATATTCCTGATCTAAAGCACGATCAGAGATTGAGATTGCTCTTTTAAGATCAACTAAACCCCTGTATCGAGGTGGTTTAGGGATTGATCGAGCATATTTAGAGCGACTTGCGAACCTCTTTCCATAGAACTTTCCATTCGCCCGTTCAATAGCGTTGCGAAAATTCCGACCCATTACTACTTTTGAAACTTCCCCATCATCCGTAGTTTGAACCGAACCAGCAACATCCCTGTTTTCTTTGACTCCTAGATAGATTCTGTCATCTACAAGAATAAAGGGAAACTCATAGGGATTTCCTTCTAGCATGAAGAACATCTTGCCCTCACCCTCTGCCGTTAGGTCGAATAAAGAAGGCTGATCGGGCTCCGCCTTTGCATAAGGGTTCATTCTTGTCCCAACAACTCTTGATGATGGCTCAAAGTCCACAGAGATGTTTCCTGCACCCTCGCTTTCAAGAGCTTTTTCGATCTGATTATTGAAGGTGCGACCCAAAAGGCGATCAAAGAGAGAAGTTGCTTTCATTTTGTTCTTACGATAATCTCGTGGGATTGAGAAGTCGTAGCCTTCTTCTGTTTCAACTTTATATCCGTAAGATTCTTTTTCAAGTCGGGCAACTCTCATCTCAAGAGTATTTAAGACTTCACTTGCTGTTCTTCTCATGGTTCATTCTCCATATAATATTGTGGTTATATTTAACTTCAATATTATATGGAGATAAAAGGAGTATCAATCCTCGTCATACTCTTTACGAAAAAACCAAGTCTCTTAAAGTTAGGGTCAGACTTGTAGGTATAGCCCTCTAACCCTTTAGGTGTCTCATCTCCCTCAAAAAAAGGAATGATTGAAGAATAATCAGCGTCTTTCCAATTAGAGTTTAATCGGAAATGGACTTCTATAATTTTATCGCCAATAACCTCAAGGTTCATACACTTGTGGCGAGACACTAGAGGTTTAAGAAGATCGGGCAATGGGAAGACATCATTTGTTTTTTTCCATTCTCTCCATCTATATATAGGGTCGCCTTGTTGTTTAATACCCTCAACACAAAGTATCTGTTCTCCGTCTACATAGTCGAAAGACAAGTGTCTACCACTAAAAACTTCACACCAAAAGTGTCCATCTTCTATTTCTGATGTGTCTTTATTTAGCTCTTTAAAGTAAGCACCTCTACCCATGCCTAAAAGATTAACACAAGGTCTTATAATATAAGTATCTGACTTGGGTACACTTACCCCCTTAGGTCCACAAGTGTACTCAAGCATTTTTGAGAGAAGCAGTTTATCGAAAACCCAAAGGTCTTCTACAGGGCAAGTCTGCCATACTTCTAAGTCGTTGAGATACTTCAAGTCAGTCCTCGTCATACTCTTGTTGAGCTAAGACTAACATACCCTTACTCACAGCATGAAAAGGATCGGAAGCATGACGAACCTCAGAGATCTCAATCGGAAATCTCTTTCTCTTGCTTTCAAAAACTTGAGAGAAGAAGTCCATAAACCCACCTGCAAGTGAAGTACCCCCACCAACTACGATTGGGATAGATTTGCTCAGAGTAAGATGCCCTCCCTTTATCACAAATTGCTGTGCGATATTATCAAGGGCATACTCTATCAGAGCTTTGTAATAGAAAGAAATAGCTTCTTCTTCACGATTCTTAGGGTCATTGAGATCAAGACCTTTCTCTTTGACCGCACACATTTTAGAAGCTGTTGCTCCCACCGAACGGGCAGCTCCTTGGTCAATCCAATCACCGCCACGAGCTACAGAGAAAGAAAGACCCTCAATCGTGCTAATAGAAAGAGCAATGTTAGTCATACCTGACCCAAAGCTAATCCCAATACCACTAAAGCCTTCCTTCGCAGTTTCAGAAAAGATAATCGCCATCGCTTCATTTGCAGGGTGGGCTGTGTAACCACACTCTTCTACAATACGAGTGAAGACTCCCTTGTGGTAAACTACATCCATATTAATATCAACAGGTGGAGCTGGTATGGAGAAATAACAATGTTCGTTTTCGTGACTTGGTTCTCCAAGAACATCTTTAACCATATGCCCTAAGACTGTTAAAGAGTCAATCTCATCGGGAGAAATAAGACCTGCTTTTAAAGGTCTACGCCCCTCCCTACCGAACATATTAGCAACTTCCATAGCTTCATCGCCAAGAACAAGTAAATGCTCGTCAGACTCAATATAAGACACAGAGCCTAGCTTTAACATCTTCTTAGCTGTAGAGGGCAGATCAATAAATAAATCCCTCATTCTTCGGACAACTACACCTTTTTTACCCTTCCCGATACGAGCAGAGACAAGGTTCATCGTTCCAATATCTAATCCAACACCCTTATTCATTTTAACTCCTTTCGAGAAGCTCTTTACCAAGGGTTAAGACTATACCACCTTGATAAATCTTTTTTTTAGTTACTTTGAGCTTTTTCCCATAAAGGCATTAGAGAGCTATAAAATTCTAAGTCCATAGGGAACTAAAGAAGGAAGATTATTCCTCTTCTGAGCCACCCTCTGAACCACCCTCTGAACCTGCCTCAGTACCTGCTTCAGAACCTGCCTCAGTGCCTGCACCACCATCAGTACCTGCTTCAGTACCTGCCTCT
>Ga0233434_1002190_pt1 | contig 17589 bp, 16 predicted proteins | sample SI_122_August201_4_FD_182738 | JGI IMG/M metagenome (GOLD analysis project Ga0233434, IMG submission 182738) | Seawater microbial communities from Saanich Inlet, British Columbia, Canada - SI_122_August2016_120_MG | ecosystem: Environmental > Aquatic > Marine > Inlet | place: Canada: British... | reverse complement strand
TTACATCGATTTCATCTCTATTTAACAGCTCAATCTTATACTGCAGCCCATCTATTAAATTAGATAACTCCCAAAATATGATAACTGCATCTAATTTTTTTTGCTGCTGACTCTCTTGTACGATATTATCATAGTCACCTAATTCTACAGTCGCATTGATACCCTCTTTCCTTAGGGTGTACTCTGTTATCTCTTTTGCCTGGTGAACTATAACATTAGAAAGCAATAAAATATCATAAGCATACAACTCATTATGATTTTCCAGTTTCTTATTAATTTTTAATATTTCAGAATATTTTAACCCCCTCATAACATAAACTGCCCACCATTCACCCTGATAGTTTCTCCAGTTATATAATTTGACTTATCAGATGCAAGAAATGAAATCGTATTGGCAACATCTTCCGCTGTAGCCAATGTTCTCAATGGTGTTTGCGCTGCAGATAAAAGCCTAACTTTTTCCGGAACATCTGCAATAAGCGGTGTATCAACCATGCCAGGAGATACTAAATTTAGTCTTATTCCTTTAGGGGCGAGCTCAAATGCCAACGCTTTAACAAAACCATTTAAAGCTGTTTTCCCTGTGATATATCCTAGTAACTCTGATTTTAGCTGTTCAGTATATAACGTTGTTAAACCAATAAACTTACCAGACCTTTTACTCTCCCACTCTGGAGTAAATGCCTTTAGTAGATTAAATGAACTTTTTATATTAGTATCATAGTGAGCCTGCATATCATCCCACTGAAGATCAGAAAATCTTATAGTTGGAATAGGTATCGTAGCGCAATTAACAACTACAGATATTTCACCGATAATACGCTCTGACTGCTCTTTTATTTTATTAATATCTGATTGATCTTCGATATTTCCAGACACAACTACTGCTTTCTGGCCATTTTTAACAATATAGTCTTTTAGATGATTAGCTTTACTTTTATTTTTATGATAATGAATTGCCACATCAAAACCATCCTTGGCCAACTGTACACATGTGGCACTTCCAATTCCTCCGGTACCACCAACCACCAGTACTGTTTTTGTAACATGTTCTTTTTTATCTTTTTTGTTCTCTTGCGCTTGTTCTACCAACCTTACTTTTGCTGTGCCAGTAGTAACTTTTTGCCTATTTTGGTTATAAATATTTGTCTGAAGTTCAATTGTTCTTGTGCGGTCAATTTTTTTAATTACTTCAGCCGTTATTTTTAATGCATCCCCTACGCGTACCGGCTGTAAAAACTCAAGACTTTGTGAGTACCATAATGCACCATCACCTGGAAGCTTTGTACCAATAACAGTTGAAATAAAGGATGCTCCCAACATCCCATGGGCTACTGGTTTTTTAAATGTTGTTGTTGATGCATACCCTTTATCTGTATGGATTTTATTATCATCGCCTGTAAGGTCAACAAATTTTTCAATGTCTTGCTGAGTAATAGTGTGTTTAATTTCAGCAATATCACCTATATTTATTGTTAAATATCTACTCATTTTCATTTTCATTTATACGATGAATGCAAGATCAATAGCTTTTCTACAATTTGAGTTATCAAGACATTCTGAATTGATAAAACTTTTTCAGCCCCTAGACCAACATTTCTTAAGATATCATTCCTTCCACAAATATTTAGGATTCTCTAACAATTTTTCTTTAATAAAGTTGTAAATTTCTCTTATCTTTACAACTTCTATTTTTAGATTAAATTCAGCAATAACCCATGTTTTAACTAACCCTTGCGACTTTATATCATTTTTTAAACGAACAAACGAAACTGCATAGTCTGAATCTAGATCTCTGCAAAAATAAGTTATTTTACTGTTAGTTTTTTTCCCATTTTTATCAATACTTAAACCAGTAAACAACTTATTAAATCTATAATCTACATTTAATTTTTTCTCTATAAAATGCACCTCTGTGAGACGTTCTAATATTCCACCGATTGCACCTAAATATCCATCTTTATTAAAAACATCGTCAATTAACGACTCTTCTCCAAATGAAGAATAATGATTAGGTACTGTAAAATGTTTACCTGAAAAACCATTGCCAAATAGTAAATATGAAAAATTTGCATCAGTTGTTCTTTTCTTCTTATTATTTACTCTTAAATATTCACTAATTTTATCTAGTCCAGATGGTGTGTTTAAAACATCATAAACTTCTTTTTTTGTGTAAGAATATGAATATGTTGGTATTGCTATATTGCCACCGTTATTTTGTACTTCATTCAACATTATATTGAACTTCTCAAACCTTTCTTTATTACTACGGGCCATCCTAAATAGACCTACTGGATTTATATGCACAATCAATGGATTTCTCTTTGTTTTATGAGAAAGCGCCAAGCTTGTCATGGTTTGGTTTATTGATTCACCCTCCACTTGTTTTTACCTATAAAGACTCATTTAATGCTTTAATCACACTATCTTGTTCTTTATTTAACATTGTAGGATATAAGGGCAGGGTAATTGCTTCTGAATAGTAAGATTCGGACTCTGGAAAGTCATTAAAATCAAATCCATTTTTTTGATAATACGGGTGCCTATACACAGGAATATAATGCAAATTAACACCAATCCCTTTATTAAGCAATAATTCAAAAACTTTTTTATGGCTGTTTCTATTATTGTGATTATTTAAACGAATTACATAAAGGTGGAAAGCTGAATACCCATCAGTGCCTTGATGTGGAATCATTAGCGGAAAATCTGAAAGAAAATCATTGTATCGATTAGCAAGCTCGTGTCTACGGGATACATAACTATCTAACCTATCTAATTGACTTATTCCCAACGCTGCCTGTATATCAGTCATTCGATAATTGAACCCTAGATCTATTTGTTGATAGTACCATTGACCATCAGGACTGTGAGTCATTTGATTGTTGTCACGTGTTATACCATGGCTACGCAACAATGACATACGTTCAGCGAACTTAGTATTATTAGTGAGAGCCATCCCACCCTCTCCTGTCGTAATAATCTTTACTGGGTGAAAACTAAAAATAGTTATATCACTATATTCACAATTTCCAATTGGTTTGTTTAAATACTTTCCTCCAATTGCGTGCGATGCATCTTCAATAATCTTAAAGTTGTATTTTCTCGCTAATATATGTATAGACTTCATATCAGCTGACTGTCCGCATAAATGTACTGCAACTACAACCTTTGGTAATTTCTTCTCTTTTTCTGCCTGAATCAACTTTTTCTCTAGTGCTTGTGGTGAAATATTATAAGTTTTTGAATCAATATCAACAAAGTCCACCTGTGCACCACAGTAGAGCCCGCAATTTGCTGAAGCAACAAAAGTAATAGCACTAGTCCACAACCAATCTTCTGGACCAAGTCCAAGTGCTAAACAAGCTAAATGTAGTGCAGAAGTAGCAGAATTTACCGCAATGGCATGTGTAGCATTACAATACTCTGCAACTTTTTTCTCAAATCTGGAAACTGCTGGACCCTGAGTAAGAAAATCAGAATGAAGCACGTTGACAATAGCATCGATATCAGACTGTGTAACATCTTGACGACCATAAGGAATAGCCATAGATTAAATTTTACCTATCTCGTTGCGATGTTCCACAATCCATTGCTGTAATTCTTCTATAGACATCCAATCAGTATTAGTATTTGAAATATAGGTAAAATCTTCTTGCACTTTAATTCCACCGTTGATTCTAGCTGGATCCCCGCCCCAGCTATGAATTGAAGGTAGTATTTTATAGTGCTCATCATATTCATATGTATGCTGTGCATCTTCTAAGCTAATCATTTGTTCATGTAGCTTCTCCCCCGGCCTAATTCCAATAATTTCATGTTTAGCATTAGGCGCAATTGCTCGTGCAATATCGGTAACTTTCATCGAAGGAATTTTCTTGACGTAAATTTCACCGCCAACCATATCATCGAAAGCATGCCAAACAAGTTTCACCCCCTCTTCAAGACTGATCATAAAGCGTGACATACGGTCATCAGTAATAGGCAGACTATCTTGTTGCTCTGCAAGTTTTATAAAGAAAGGAATAATAGAACCACGTGAACCTAAAACATTGCCGTATCTAACAATTCCAAATCTGGTATTGTTTCCAGCAGCATACGAGTTCCCAGCAATAAAAAGCTTATCTGAAGCAAGTTTAGTAGCACCGTATAAATTAACGGGATTACTCGCCTTATCAGTCGAGAGTGCAATAACACGCTTTACTTTCTTATCAATACATGCATCAATCAAATTCATTGCACCATCAATGTTTGTCTTTATGCATTCAAAAGGATTGTATTCCGCTGTTGGTACAATTTTTGTAGCAGCAGCATGTACTACATATTCAATCCCATCCAATGCCCTACTAAGTCGATCTTTATCTCTTACATCGCCGATAAAAAAACGAACTCGCTTATCATTAGCAAAAAGCTTAGCCATCTCCCATTGCTTCATTTCATCTCTAGAGAAAATAACCAACCGCTTTGGATTGTATTTTTTTAATGTCATTTTCACAAAACTATGACCGAATGATCCAGTTCCACCGGTAATCAAAATATTTGAATTAGTTAACATGTATTTAATATGGTTTAAATTAAATGTAAGCCGAATTTTAGCACATACACGGGAGCATTTTATTATTCACGCAGAGTAAATCACCCTATCACACAAGCCCTATATACTTCTTTAATAGTAAATCGTACTAGGATAAAAATTTTGTTGTTATAAAACTCTTTGTTCTACTCTTCAAGCCACGAAGATATCCTTCTAATTGACCATTTAAGCTCCATCCAAGAACATTAATCAATTCGTCATTAGCCAACTTATTACTGGCAATCTCATTTTTAGCCCACGATGAATAATCTACAGCATCTTTAGGATGGTCATAAAATAAAAATAAAAAATTTTTCTTTACCCATTCTAAACTTTTGAATTCATTATCTTCGTTAGTAGAGAGATATGTACCGCAAATTGAAACTTTACAACCTGAGTAGGCCGCATATAAAATGTGTGAGCCCATTGTTGAAGTAGTCACAAATTCAAAAGAATCTAACATTTTTCTCATCCTAGTTAACGAATCTGCATCATAGGGGTTTGCACCAAATACATATTTAAGTCCGCGCATGGTAATCTTATCGGTAATATCAAGCAATTCTTTATCAATGCAGCCCCCCCAATAAATACAGACACGCACTTCATCAAATGACTCCTTAATTGTTACGAGATAGTCAAGGTAATCATCAATTGACTGATCAATTTTTGAGCCAGTATTCATTCTATGTAGATTTTTTTGACTACTATGTGGCAAGAAAGATAGTAATGAATTCTTCTTTCTAATAATGCCTGTATGGGAAGTGTATGCAAAGGGCAAACCGCCAACATACACATTTGAATATCCTAGAGAATTTAACATTTTTTTTTGTTCAGTTTTTGCAACAACGATTCGAGTGTCATAAGGTACATCATGGCAACCAAGTTCATACGCTGATGATACATCGTGCCATATCCATCCGTGAAGCCAATTACAAAAAGACCTGGGGGCATATGAAAAAGAAAGGTGATTTGCTAATAAATTTGAAAAACCATATCTATCAACCTCATTTCTAATAGTAATTTTTCTATAATCAGGAAGAGTAATCATATAAAAATATTGTGATTAAGTGTAATATGTTATGTAATTAGTAACTTAACTACTAGTGTTTTAGTTACATTGAAACTGATAAATCTTTCTAACTCTACAAACAAAATTTTTATACTGATAAATATTCTGTCTTGTTTAAAAAAGAATTATTATTTTTAATAAGTTCATCATAAGAACCAGATTCAACAATTATCCCGTCATTGAATACAAAAATTCTATCAGCAATTTTTGCAAAAGAAGGCTTATGTGTGATTGAAATAATAGTAGTATTATGAGAAATCTTCTCAAGAGACTCCATAATAAAATACTCTGATTCTGGGTCAAGGGAGTTTGTTGCTTCATCAAGAATTAAAATATCTGGCTTGCGAATTAATGCTTGTGCTAAAACAATTCTTTGTTTTTGACCCCCAGACAATGCAACCCCCCTGTCTCCAACTTGTGTGTCAAGTTGATGTTCTGTTGAGCGTATAAATTTATCTATATTTGCAATATGTAAAGCATCCCACATACCTGATTCTGTAGCGTCTGGATTTGACCAAAGTAGATTATCTTTAATAGATCCGTTAAATAAGAACGGGGATTGCTGCACATAACCAATACGATTCAAAAATGTTTCTGAATCAATATCATTCATCGAATCATTATCAATCATGACTAAACCATTAGTAGGTTTTAAAAGACCCAAAATAATATCAACACAGGTTGTTTTCCCAGAACCAGATGGGCCAACAAAAGCAACATAAGAATTTTTTTTAATAATCAAATCTATATCAGAAATAGAATTTCTGATTGAATCATGTGAGTAGTCAATTTTTGATAATTTAATTGAATTTCTGAAGCCAGAGTATTTCTTTAAAGTACTTTCTTTTTGAGATTTATTAAAAACTCCAAACAACCTTTCAAATTGCGCAAGGCTAGGCACAGCTAGACTTAATTGATTTAGTGATGAAGTTATTTCTGATGCCACTGGTGTAATTCTAATTAAAGCAACTAACGTGGCGATTAATACTGCTGCATTCTCTCCAGAGGTAATTGAAAAATAAAGTGCGACCAATGCAGCGATTATGCCTAACGTTCTAAAAATAACTGGAATTGAAAACACTACTGTTTGTGATAATATCGCATCTCGAGCATGTTCTTTATACTTAATAGTATGCTTATTGGATGCCCACTCTATCCTACCAAAAGACAACACCTGCTTAGCATTTAATAATGGCTCAAACAAAGCATGGGAAAGCTGATTCCCTGACTCTGTAACTTTAAATCCTAGTTTTGTAATAAGTGGATTTAAACTAGATAAAATAAAAAATATTATGGTCATTAGTATTAATGTGAGAGCAGACATTGATGCAGATAAGGAGAACGCAAGTAACAATAAAAACGTTACTTGAATAATACTTGCAAACATTCTTAATATTCCATCAATACCATTAGTTATTTTTTCTATTTCTTTTTGAAAAGTATTTTGAATAATACCAAACGATTGTGAGTTTATGGATTTCAGCCCTTGCCTATAAAAATTTTTTACTGCTAAAGATGTAGAATAGTAGCCCATTTGATAAGAGTTCTTTCTGCCTATACTATAGAATAAAATCTCCGTTATAGCTACTATGAATGTTGCTGTAATGAATACCAAACCACTACTTTCTAGTGAATAGTTAATATTTACTGCTTCAAGAAGATCTTTAAATATAAATGTAATATTTGTACTTACTGCGCTACTGTCAACACTACCTTCTGATAAGAAGTTTAGCAATGGCACAATTGAGACAACTGCAAATAACTTTGCAAAAGTGTCTGCAATCAATGCAAAGACATAGAATGAGACAAGTTTATAATTTTCCTTGGAATAACTATACAGTAAGGAAAAAAATTTACGATATTGGAAGAAACTATTAAACATTTTTTTAATTACTTCTTTATAGGTTGTGATTTTTCTTTCATCATGCTCATCACCTCAAAAAATGAATAATATAGTAGATATGGAACAGACAAAGGGCACTTTCGTAAAGTATTTAGTGAAGACATAAAAAAACCTAATAAATTCTTTTGTCTTATTAATTCAATTATTGACATGGCATTTGCCTTCCTTAAATCATTATTAATATATTTTTTCAACTTTTTTACATCATTTTTAGAGAAAATGTTGGACCACATCTCAATGATATTTTCATTTCTTACAGCCTTAATCAAATCATCACACCAAACGACACCCCTATTCTTTGCAAGTTTGTTCAATTGACCATCATGATGCCTCCAAAATAATTTTGCCTTTGGATCAAAACCACTATCACCGTGAATAGCAAATTTAATGACTTGTGTGATGTCAGAGGCTCTGTCAAATCCTCCACACTGAATTAGTGTGTCTTTCTTTATAAACAAAACTCCACCTGGCGCAGATAAGTATTTATTAGGAGACCCGTCAATACGATCAAGTGCCAACTTCTTACCATCGATATATCTTGGCCTTCTATTACCGAGCTTTAGCCTATTGCTAAATTCTTTATTAATATTTCCTTCAATATCAATAGATAATGGTAGAGGCCCTGCTGTCACACAATTACTATTCTCGGAGAACAGTCTAGCCATTTTTGAACAACAATTACGAGATATCATATCATCATAATTTAAATGACCAATAATTAGACCTTTTGCATGTAACACACCGACATTCCAACAAATAACCACAATTTTCTGGGTATCTTCCCAAGAAAATTGGTTTTCCTTAAATTTTATAAGTGCTATATTTTTGTGTTTTTCATACACTTGTCGAATATAATCCGAAACTAACTCCTCCGCACCATTATCTATCAATAAAAGTTCTGTATTTTGATAATTTTGTTTCAGAATTGACTGAATAGATTGTTTAACCAAATTAAGATTGTAATAACAATCAATAATAATTGTTATTATAGGTAGGTCAGGATTATATAGCTCACTCTTTGGAGGTAAGTATCTATAGTCTGACTGTTTAGCTTCGTCAATTGATAGCATAAATCTTATTAAATTTCAGAATTGATTAAGTAACTCACTAAAAGGAAATTCACCGAATGGTTTAAGCTTTTAAATATTAGCATGATTCATCATTATTGTAGTTTCTCAAACTCAGGTATAAAAACAACAATCTCACAGCCCCATTCTTTAGTGAATTCTAGCTTATTTAAAATCTCGTCTTTATGATTCCACGGAAGAATAACTATAACGTTGGGTTTTAGATCTTTAATTGAAGAAAATGGCAAAATTGGAATTTTGCTCTGGGGCAAATATTTACCAATTTTATATGGAGTCTCATCAACAACAGCTTCTACGATATCGGACTTTACTCCGCAGTAGTTCAGAAAAGTATTGCCTTTAGCGGCAGCCCCAAATGCAATAATTCTTTTGCCATCTAATTTATTTTTAATCAAGTATTGTAGTGAATTTAGTTTAATATCGAAAGCATTATGTTGTAACTTTTCATAATATCCCAATGAATCTAAGCCGTAACTTAGTTCTTTGTTTAAAATCCTGTTCAGATTTTCTTTATCACTGTTTTTATCTGTATTACTATCAGTATGGGCAACATATACTCTAATAGACCCACCGTGAGTTTCTAATTCATCAAGATCATATATTGATAGATTATATTTACTAAAAATTTTAATAAGAGCTAGAACTGAAAAATAAAAAAAGTGTTCATGATAAATTGTATCGAACTCATTTTTTTCAATAAGGCTTAAGAGATGAGGAAATTCAATTGTAATGGTTCCATCTTTCTTTAACACTTTTTTAAGTGAGGCAACAAAATCGTTAATATCAGGAACATGCGCCAAAACATTATTTGCTATAATTAAATCTGCTTGATTCCCTTCTTTTTCAAGCCTATCTGCTAACTCTAAGTTAAAAAAATCTATAATAGTTGGTATGTCTTTCTTTATTGCCTCCTGTGCTGTACTTCGTGTTGGCTCAACACCCAGACACTTAATATTTTTTTCAACAAAATTTTTCAAAAGATAACCGTCATTAGATGCAACCTCCATAACAAAAGAAGATTTATCTAAATTAAGTCTTATAGTAATATCCTCAACATATTGTTTAGCATGTCTTAGCCAATGTGACGAATATGAAGAAAAATAAACATAATCATCACCAAAAATTTCATATCCTTCTTTATATTGTTCTGTTTGAGCTAATAAGCACAGAGGGCAAACATAAAATATCAGTGGATACGTTTTTTCTAGAGAGTTTAGCCTGTCCTTAGGAATTAAATCATTGGATATAGCTGTGTTGCCAATATCGAAAGTAGGTTTTTCTACTGTTGTATTACAAAATTTACATTTCATGATTGGTTTATTTTATTTGATTCTATTTTATTAAAATGTAGGTATAACACATACATCCTCATACTTGTTAAAGTTAACAACTGCATTATTGAAGAAAGTTAGCATTATTCCGCAAAAATGTTGAAGCTAAGCGAGCTTTTGGATGAATAAAACCATGTCGCTTCTTAAAAATGGCTGATTGTTTCATTATTTTCCATAACTGATCTTGTTGATTAGTATCATCAGTTTCCAACCACTTCCCCTCTATCCTCTTCCAGCACTCTTGAACTACTAATACAATTTCATCTGAAGTCAAATTAATAACGTCTATTCCAGCTTTTTCGTACTTTTCTGAACGACTATACCCATATTCTAAATATTCTTTTAAGGTCAGTGGGTTACCTGAATCACCCCACCTTAAGTGTTTAGGATAATTAATTGTATTACTCCAGGAAATCAACCCAATTAATGGTAAATAATTTAAATATAGTATCGGTCTTCTGTAGACATCACTAATCCAATCTGGACCACTTCCTGTACTAATACATAGATTACAATTAGCAAATAGCCAAATATCAAGCAAATCGCTTTTATCGGGATGAAAGGCATAGTCAATAATCTTAGGATGATCCGTTTGCATTGGCTTGGACATTTTCTTCCCCATTCGTAGAACCCAAATTCCTTGATTAGCCAACCATTCCATGGCATCATTATAAGTATCGATATCAGAATTACGATAATTATGGTATTCCCAACTATATCCAGTACTCTCTAGCTCATTTTCTAAATAGGCTGAGTCCCTTACCAATAAACACACAAAAGGCTGTCCTTCTTCCCAACCTTGATCTTTTAACCAATCTCTTGACTCCTCTTCTTCTTTATCTAGAAAATTCATCATTTCAATACCGCTTTTTTCCAGTATTCCATTCACATCATGCGACCCTGTTAAGCTAGAGGGTCGAGAATGTATATCACCTCCAGGTAAATAACAATTCCACACATCTATGTATTTTACCCACCAATATACTGGTAGATTCCTACTAACCATTGTCTCCCACTGCTTATTGCATGTATGGTTATCTAACCAGTAAAGATCTATAATGCCACTATTGTCTTTTACACTTAACTCTATGAACTGATGAGCTGAATCAGCCACAAAATGGCCAATACGTGATGAAAAAAAGGTTCCGAATCGAATCAATAAAAATGGCCTTATTATCCGAATTACAATAATAATTGGAATTGCCCATACCCCATTCAAAATTGTTAACAGAGATCTATAATTAATACTACCTTTCATGCTTAAGATTCAACAAACCCCTTGCTATACCCTCTTGCCCTACAAGTGAAATACCGCCATCTACAAAAAAGCTATTTCCAGTTATAAATGATGATCTTGATGAGCATAAAAAATCTACTAAATCAGCAACATCTTCCGCCTTTCCCATTCTTCCTAACGGGGTAATTCTCTCAATCATTTCCCGAGTCTTGTTCCCTTTAATAAAGAAATCACTGTTCTCAGGCTTAATCAATGTGGAAGGAAGAATGCAATTAAATCTAATTTTCTCTTTTCCATGTCTCACCGCATAGTATCGCATAAGGCCTTCAAGTGCCGCCCTTGAAGAGTGATATTCTGCAGGTTGCTCCTCGGCTACAAAATAACTAGCATTTGAGCTAATGATTACCACCGAACCGCCTTTACTAAGCTTAGGAATAGCAGCTTTCATAACATTATCTACCCCCTTCACCGTAACATCAAATGCTTCATTCCAATCATCGCCACGATAACGATGCGAAAAAATAATATTATCAACCCTATCAATACTGCTAAATATGGAATCACAGTTATTAACAATATCACAACATATATTATTACTGCGTCCAGAGTCTGTTCTTGACACTGTATAAACTAAATCACCTCTCTTAATTAACTGATTAGATATTACCAATCCAATTCCTCGACTTCCACCAATAATAACACTTACCGTCATATCATTACTTCCCACTAATATTAACCTCTATAAAGTTGCTATAAACTCATTTTTGATTACTTTAAGTTATTATGTTTTGTACTGTATACGAAAGAATCGAGATTATAGTAAGACTATCAGAAATTTTTCCTTGATTAATCATATCCATACATTTGTTGAGCGGTAACCACACGTATGTATCATCTAATATTCCCTCAGTATTGCCAAAGTTATCTGTATAGAATACTGTTGTATGATTTCTTGTATATTCCAAATCAGGATCATATGATATCAAAAGCCTCAAGTCTTTACAATTAAAACCCGTTTCCTCATAGCATTCACGTATGGCAGCATCCTTTAAGTCTTCCCCTTTCTCCACACTTCCACCAGGAACTTCATACGACAGTCCATTAATAAAAAGTCGATATTGTCTTGTTAAAAGTATACGATTATCATTCACAACTAAAACTGCAACTTTTTCACCAAAATCAGACACATAATATTCTTTTTTAAAATTATCAAATATAGCAACAACCTTCTCAATCTTCTTAAAATTATCCTTATAAACAATCCCATGCGATTCAATTGTTAATGGCAATTGAATTGTCTCATTATTGAATATTTTTTTATTAGTCATTCTATATAGTACCACCTAAATTATCATGGTCGATTTTTTTAATATATCTAAATACTGAATAACTGCATCTCCTTCAGTCTCTTCTGGAGCCCATTTAGCAAATATAGTATCTTCAGATCTAAAAGGCCCATTAGTAACTTCATGAAAAATAAGGACATCGCTTTTAATCAGAAGAGTGTGATAGTTATTTGGAGGCATTCTATAATAAAATTTTAGTCCAGTACTATAATCACCCATTGAAATTACTTTTTTTATATTACCATCCTCATCAAATAATATAACATCTGCCTGGCCTTCAATAATATGGAAGGATTCAATTTTGCCAATATGTTTGTGTGGTCGGACATAACAACTCTTTTCATGAACAATCAGCATTTCATGAATTCTGTCATCATGGTCCAAATGCGTGCACAATCTAATTCTTTTACGTTGATTCTGACTTGCTTTTTCCTTTAAATTCTCAATATCTAACGAATCAACCTCTACAATATAATTATTCGAAAAAAGCACTTCGTCATTATACTTACTTGTTTTCACATTCCCATCCCTATACAATTGCTTGAATTGAATTTCTCCTATTGGGAAAAATTGATAAAAATTTTCCACCTTTACTGGTAAATTCATTGTTACTATTAATTACTTTTTTTTCACTCTCGGGACTAAGGCCTAATAGACAAAGTTTAATACCTTTGGTAACCAAAAAATTTGAAGGCTTTATTGGAATATTGGTTCCTGGTATATAAAATCCTTGCTTATTTGAATCGTCGTCTACTACAAACTCTATCGAATCTTTAATTTCCATTAAGTTTATAAACATTACCGATATATGTCCAGCTCCAAAAACTGCAATTCTTCCAGAAGAATTACTATAATTTACTATATATCTTTTTAATAACTCTCTACTGTTCAAAAAACTACTTGCATAATTGTTAGCATTAACTTGCTGTTGATTTGCTAATAGAGCGTCATAGTTCAACTGTTTTAATTCCTTATTGTTTTTTTGCACTATAGCCACTAATGCATTTTCAACCGGATATGGATAACTCTTATAGTGAAGTAGATTAAAACATGTATTTTTAAATGAATTCTTAAGTGTGTATGGGGTGAAGTATAAAATGTGTTCTTCCCATAGCATAGTAAAGTCACATTCTTGTATCTGCAATGTACAATCTGGAACTTCAAATACAACGTACGCACCTGGTTCCAACAAATCTTTAATCGAATCTATAAATAATTGTGTATCGAGTGCGTGCTCCAGAACATGTCTAGCAATAATTAAATTTACACGTCCATATTTACTAACTAGTTTGTCTACAGATGTTTGTGTTATTTTAGGTATTATTGTCTCGCCAGCGATACCTTTTCTTGTTATATCAAAATCAATTGGATCAATACGCCACGTATCACTAAATATATTCTCCTTAAGTCGTTTTAAAAGTGAATCATCCTTATACGAGATACCACATGCAACCGGATCTTCTGGTAACCCATCTAAATTACATAAAAACTCTGCGAGATTATCCAAGTGACCTTCTGGCTCGTTATACTCGAGCCATTCTACTCTTGGTGTAATCTCGTCAGATGGTACAGGATTTGTAATTTGTACTAATCCACAATCAATACACTGCCCTAAAACTAACGGATGTGTGTATTCTTCATGCTTAGAATGCTTGACGAAACGATTACAAAGTGGTTTGAATCCAAAATCAAGTAGAATCTTTACAGTTTTCGATGTGCAAACTTGACACCTAAACATAAACAGCCATAAAAACTATGAATTTAGACACTGAGAAATAAAATCTGTATGCTCATCTGTATTTTTTGGCAGCCATTCAGGCTGTTTTTCAGAAGAGTTTTTAAATGGCCCTTGTATAATCTCGTGAACAACAACTATTTCGGAAAGTGGTATCATGGTATGCCAAGGTGTCGAATTAAATCTATACATATAAGGATTATCGCTACCTATTTGCCCCATTTTTACACGTTGAATTATTCTTCCAAAATCATCAAAAATGACAAGTAATAATTCTCCTTCAAGTAGTTGCAATGACTCAGAATGACCAATAGCTCTATTTGGCATGACTAAACAACCACTACTCATAGCAATTAGCATTTCTTGAACTAAATCTTCATGACTTAAATGCATCAATAAGCGTGCTAAGTGTTTAGAAGATTTTTGCGCTTCATCTTTTACTTCATTAATATTGTCATTATTAACAAAAAATAATTCTTCAGTATTTTTGATTACTTCAGGCATTGGTCTATAACTCCCCTATTGAGTGGTTAAACTAGTAAAGGTTTACATAGTCAAGCTATATAAATCTACTATTACACGGTACATAACATATCTCGATTTCTTTATGAATATCAATTAAAACCACTAAGCATGGATAACTTCAAATTCAGGCCAAATTTTTATAAATACTCCACCTTGCTCAAGATATTCTTGATTTTTTTTCATTATAATATCTGCGTATAATGGCGCTAGAATAATAACATAATCAGGTTTTTGTTCATAAATCACTTTTGACGGATAAACAGGAATATGAAGTCCAGGACTTATTAAATTATGTCGATACTGGTCATCATCAACATAAAAAGTAAGTAGCCCCCCTAAATCATAATTATATGTAAAAGTTGTTGCACCTATGGATGTGCCATATCCAGAAATTGTCTTTCCTTGTTCAACAGCTGGAGAAAGTAAATTATGCAACTTTTCTTTAATTGTATTTACAAAATCAGCGATAGATTCATGTCTATTTGTCTGGTCCATACCAATAGATTCTTCATATTTTATAATTTCATCTACTGATTTATTTATTTTATTGCTGCCACCTTTATTTTGGACAAAGCATCGAATCGAGCCTTCTTTTGCTGACACTCTCTTAACATCAAATAACTCTAGACCATATTGTGAAAAAAATGACCTTAATGGCTTAACATAAAACCCAGAAAGATGCTCATGAGTAAAATTTTCTATTAAGTTCTTCTCAATGACATCGAGATGATAGTGAGTTTGCATCGAAAAAACACCATTTTCTGCAAGTAAATGTTTGACGCCTTTAACAAAATCATCCAAATCTATAATATTTGAAAATGTGTGATTTGCAACAAAGAAGTCAGCCTTTCCATAATCTTTCTTAATTTTTTTTGCACAGTCTAGCCCAAAATAACTATTCAATGTAGCAATTCCATTATCATTTGCCTGGTTAGATAAATCAGAAGGTTCTACACCAAGAACTTTTGCTCCCCTTTCCTGAAAATGGTTAATAAATGCCCCATCATTGCTGCCAGCTTCAACCACAAATGGGCTTGACTCTTTATCATAAAAATTCTCCATCATGTAATCTATATATTCCTTATATGCATCTGATAATTTAGGATTTGTTGTTGCTGGCCTAGATAAATAGTGACCATAAATTAATTCTGGAGATACAAACCCGCTATTCTGATAATGACCACAATCACCGCACATCATAATATCCATTGGATATACATCTTGATCAGTTATATTATCTGATGGCGGTATATATTTATCACCAATAGGGATAGGCTGAAGATGTAGTACTTGATCTAATTTTTTTGATTTGCATAATTTACACTCAGTCACTTCATTATAATCTTTCATAAAATCCTCATTTATTAATTGTAAAAATTGTTTATCTTGTCAATTACATAATCAACTTGACTATTTGTTAGTTTCTCATGTGCTGGAATACTCAGAAAATCATTTAATATTCCTGATGCATTCGGGGTCTCGGTATAGAATTCTCTGAACACTGGCGCCTCAGAAACAAGTGGCTTATGATATATTTTTGTTTCAATTCCATTGCTATTAAGGTAGTTCATCAACTCATCTCTTTGTTCTGCTCTAATTGCGTAAGTATACAACGCATGGATATTGTTTTTATCAAATGAAGGGCATGTTACAATTTTGGAAAGTCCATTATTATATCTCAAGGCAATTTCAGCTCTCCTAGACATTCTATCCGGAAGATGTTTCATCATTACCAACAACATTGCAGCTTGAATAGTATCAATTTTATGATTTAATGAAACATAAATAGCTTCATTAGTTACGATCTTTTCCGGATCCGACCTAGTTCCAGTATAACGAAGAATTTTTATTTTCTCATAAAGGTCTTTTCTGTTCGTAGTAATTGCACCACATTCTCCAAAACCTGACAATACTTTCATTGAATTCATACTAAAAGCAGCTACAGTAGAAAATGATCCAGCTCTTTTGCCTTGGTACTCCGCTCCATATGCTTGAGCTGCATCTTCTATTACATCTATTTTATACTTATCAGCTATCTCACAAATCTTATCCATATCACACATCAGGCCAGTGAAATGAACTGGAACAATTGCCTTTGTCTTACTTGTAATTGCTCTTTCTATCTTTTCTGGATCTATATTAAAATCATCTTTAACATCAACAAACACCGGCTTAGCTCCCGTCTCTGCAATGGCGTTTCCAGTTATAATCCAAGTTAATGGTGTTGTAATTACTTCATCCCCTGGGCCAATATCTAGACTCTTTAACGAAAGATACAAAGCGCTACTTCCCGAGGCTACGCCAACTGCATATTTACACCCTGCAGATTTTGCAACTTCTCGCTCAAATCTTTCCACCTCTGGTCCTAATAATATACGACCATGATCAAGTACCTTTTCAACTGAATTAAGTAATTCATTCTTTAGGTCGGAATCATTAACTTTTAAATCAAAGAAAGGTACTTTTGTATTTTTATTCATAGGTTAGTGTAGGTAGTTTGTGTCTAAAAAAAATAGAAAAGACATAATACATGATATGTATTATTTCTATTACTCAAAATATATAAATTCATAATCACCCGTGTAATCAAAAAGATCATACAACCAGATCCATTCTTTTTGATCAAAAAAAGATTCTGCAGTCAATGCCCAACATTGAAGATTAAAAAGTTCCTTTTCATTACGATAGCTCTCTAGCATTAAGTATCCTTGCTTGCCAACTCGTTCCATTTCTGATAAAGCGATCTTAAGCTCTGGAAGCCTAAGATTATGAAACGTTCCAA
>Ga0233434_1002181_pt1 | contig 17628 bp, 14 predicted proteins | sample SI_122_August201_4_FD_182738 | JGI IMG/M metagenome (GOLD analysis project Ga0233434, IMG submission 182738) | Seawater microbial communities from Saanich Inlet, British Columbia, Canada - SI_122_August2016_120_MG | ecosystem: Environmental > Aquatic > Marine > Inlet | place: Canada: British... | reverse complement strand
ACGGAGTATTTCCGCACCATGCTGATCAATAATTTTTTGTGGCGCAATCACATTGCCTGCGGATTTGGACATTTTTTTACCTTTTCCGTCCACCACATAACCATGCGTTAGCACAGACCTATAAGGTTCCTTGCCCCTTGTTCCGATTGATTCCAGCAAAGAACTATGAAACCATCCCCGGTGCTGATCACTGCCTTCAAGATAAAGATCTGCGGGCCAGTTAAGCTCAGGGTTTTTTTCAATAACTGCTACATGGCTTACACCAGAATCAAACCAGACATCGAGAATATCGCTCTCGCGGGAAAAATCTTTACCTCCACATTGACAAGTTGTCCCTTCAGGCAACAATTCTTCCATTGAACTGTCAAACCAGTAATCCGCTCCATGCTTTTCCACCCCTTCAGCAATGCGTTGGAACAGGTCGCTGGAATTTAAAAAATCTCCGCAGGCCGTGCAGGTGAATAAAGTAATCGGGACTCCCCAGGACCTTTGCCGGGAAACACACCAGTCGGGCCGATTTTCAATCATGCTATGAATTCGGTCCCGGCCCCATTGGGGAATCCACTCAGTGCGACCGATTCCCTCCAAGGCATTTTTACGCAGATTCATTTTATCCATCGAAATGAACCACTGGTTCGTTGCCCTGAAAATAATTGGCTGATGGCAACGCCAACAATGTGGGTAAGAGTGTTTGATATTCTCATCACGAATTAAGAAACCATCCTGCCTTAGCTTTTCTATGATCGCCGGATTGGCCTTTCTCACAAACATTCCAGCAAAATGTTCGACATCCGGGAGAAAAACTCCGGCATTGTCTACAGGATTATAAGGCTCCAAGCCATATTTCAGACCAACAATATAGTCATCCTGACCGTGACCCGGAGCGGTGTGAACACAGCCGGTTCCCTGCTCCAATGTTACGTGATCGCCAAGAATGACTTTAGATTCCCGATCTATGAAGGGATGACGACAAACCGCGTTTTCCCATTCTGCTCCCTTACAAGATCCCAATACGTCATAATCCTTCATTTCCCATTCCGCGACTAAAGCCGACAACCGCTCCTCTGCCACAACATAGGTGTCTTCACCATGAACAACCGCGACATAATTAAACTCAGGGTGCAAACAAATAGCAAGATTGGCGGGAAGGGTCCAAGGCGTCGTCGTCCAGATAACCATATACAGATTTTCGGCACTCAAACTTCCCAAACTTTCTGGAATACCGGATTGAACCGGAAACTTCACATAAATTGAGGGTGAAGTGTGTTCGTCATGCTCAACCTCTGCTTCCGCTAAAGCGGTTTTACAAGAAGTACACCAATGAACGGGCTTCAAACCTTTATACACAAGTCCATTTTCGACAAACTTTCCAAACTCCCTCACAATCGTTGCTTCATAGGAAAAATCCATGGTCAGGTAGGGATTATCCCAATCCGCAAATACCCCCAACCGTTTAAACTCTTCCTTTTGAATATCAACGAACTCCTGAGCATAAGTCCTGCATTGTTTACGGATTTCTGATTTTTCCAAACTGAGTTTTTTTTCCTTAAGCTTTTTTCCTACCTGATGCTCAATGGGAAGACCGTGGCAGTCCCAACCCGGTATGAACCCCGCATCAAAACCTTTCATACTCATGATCTTGACAATAAAATCTTTCAGGATTTTATTTAATGCATGACCAATATGAATATGACCGTTGGCATAAGGCGGCCCATCATGAAAAACAAATTGAGGCTTTCCTTTAGAGGACTGACGGATTTTTTTATAAAGCTTTTCCTCTTCCCAACGGGCCAAAAATTCAGGTTCCCGTTTGGTCAAGTTGGCTTTCATCGGAAAATCCGTGCTGGGTAAATTTAATGTGTCTTTCAATTCCATAAGATATCAGCTATAGCTCCTAAATCAGTTTCATCACTTGTTTAGCCCGTTCAAGGGTAGACTTGGCCACGGCATGGGCCTTGAGGGTGCCTTCCCGAAGGATCTCTTTTACATCATCAGGACGGGTGAGAATCTCTTCTCGTTTTGCCATCATAGGCCTCATGCCTTCAAGCATGGTTTGTGAAAGCATTTTTTTGCAGTCCCCACACCCTATTTTAGCTGTCCGGCAATCAGAGTTTATTTCGTCCTTCATCGCTTGCGGGGAATAAATTTTATGAAACGGGTACAAATTGCATACATCGGGATCACCGGGATCATCTCGCCGGGCGCGGGCGGGATCCGTCAACATGGACTGCACTTTTTTCCCAATCTCCTTTTCGCTGTCAGAAAGAAAAATGGCATTATCATATGTTTTGCTCATTTTCCTACCATCCAACCCATTCAACTTGGGAATATCCGAAATTTTTGCTCCAGGCTCTATAAACACTTTCTTTTTATAAAGCTTGTGAAAGCGCCTGACAATTTCTCTTGATAATTCGAGATGAGGAGCCTGATCTATACCCACCGGAACATAGTCCGCTCTGTATAAAACAATGTCCGCAGTTTGAAGAACCGGGTATCCCAAAAACCCGTATGAACTCATATCTACGTTTTTAATTTCGTCCTGCTTTTCCTTATAAGTAGGGTTTCGCTCCAGCCAAGGTACCGGAACCATCATCGAGAGAATCAGATGAAGTTCTGCATGTTCAGGGATTTCAGACTGAATAAACATCGTACTTTTCTCCGGATCAAGTCCAGCACTCAACCAGTCTACCGCCAACTCAAAAGAATATTCCTTAATGCGTCTGGGGTCTTCGTACAGTGAACTGAGGGCATGCCAATCCGCGATAAAATAAAAGCATTCGAACTCATTTTGCAAACTCACCCAGTTTTTGAGTGCTCCAAAATAGTTCCCAAGATGCATTCTCCCGGAAGGTTGCATCCCACTTAAAATTCTTTTAGCTTTCATTGACTACAACCCATTCGAATCAGGCAAAACTCGCCTTTAAAACTTGAATAATCATGGGAAAAGTTTCCTGACTCAGGAAAAATACCGAATAATTGATAGGTAACATTAAAATGGTTCCGAGGATTCCCGTGTTGGCAAAATGATCCATCAGAAAAATCCCTAATATCAGAAAGGCCCCGAACCGATCCAGGCTGCTCAATTTTTCAGCAACATTGTGAGAGACCATTCCTTTAAGAACACTGGACCCATCTAACGGATACATCGGGATCATATTGAAGATCGCCAAAGCAACATTGATCCATATACCATAAGCCAAAATCACAAACAAATAAGAAAACTCAGGGGAAATCAAGCGAATAAAAAAACTACAACCTACAGCAAGGGCTATGTTGGAAAGGGGTCCGGCAATAGCAACATACATCATGTCTCGACGTGGGCTACCAAAGTTCCGCGAGTCCACGGGAACCGGCTTCGCCCAACCAAATCCCACAAAATAGAAAAAAAGCACCCCTAGAATATCCAAGTGCCGCATAGGATTAAATGAAAGCCTGCCAAGACGCTTGGCGGTGTCATCACCCAGTAAAAAAGCCACTTTCCCGTGGGAGTACTCGTGCACCGTAAGAGAAAATAAAATAACCGGGGTCATTAATAACATTAACTGCGTTTTATTCAAGAAAAAAGCCTCTGGAATTCCTGGGTTGGCCGATCCATCCAAGGATGAAGCGGTAAACGTAAGAGGGGAGGAATTCGGGGAAATATCCGCCAAAACCTAAACTCATTTTATCCCAAATTCCTCAATCCTGTCAGATAATATTAATTTAAAATGCCAAGAGCGTTCTTATTTGGCAAAAATATCAAATACTTTTGGTTTTGGCGTATTTTAAAAACGTATAAAAAGCAAAGGCCGTAGCTAGAAATAACCCCAAGAAACCATCCCTAAATCCCTGCCTTATAAAGTAATTTTTTAAAAATGCTATAGGCGGCCTCAGAACCAGATGCGACCACCCGGCTCGAAATCCGTTATTCTTTTTTTCATGGGCATATAGCGTAGAGTATCGGTTTTGCCGCTCAATGTAGTCTTCCATCCCGGTGAATGAATAGTGAAGAATTGGGTTGTGAAGGGAACCCACATCCTCATCGGGAACCAGCTTCTCATGCACTTGAGATTCAGTAAAACTTACCTTCGTCTTATCGTAAAGGCGGGATATCTTATCAGGATACCATCCCCCATAGCGAACCCACCGTTGCGCAAAAAAATTTTTCCTCGGGAAATGGTATAAAGGATGCTTGGGTTCGCCATGTAAAACCTCTTTAATTTCCTCTGCCCCCTCTGGGCTGATCTCTTCATCCGAGTCAATATTCAAAATCCAGTTATGCTCGGCACGCTCTGCGCACAAGTTTTTCTGCTGACCGTATCCGTTCCAGGAAACGCAAAAAACCTGATCGGTGAATTGTCGACAAATTTCTACCGTACGGTCCGTGCTATCGGAATCCAGCACAATAATTTCATCGGCCCATTTTACACTCTTGAGGCATCTCTCAATATTCTTCTCCTCATTTTTGGTAATAATAGTGACCGACAACTTTTCCATAAATTAATTTCCCAAAAGCCATATATTTCTAAAATACGATCCGATTATAGCATCTAACCTTCCCCATAAAAACCTTCCAAGTAATTAATTTTACTGCATTTTTGGAATATTGTGATAATATAATTGCCGGAATAAAACCATGGTGAAGCAATGGGATTTTCTTGCAATCTATTGAGGCGAAAATGCCAAAACAGAATATTTTTGACTCCGGTCAGGCAAAAAACACAATCCTAATAATTAATTAATGAGGACATCTTTTTTGTCAAAGAGAAGCTTCTGGCATCGCGCTCTTTCTCTTAGGCCCCAACCCACTCCAAAAATATGATCGAACAATTCTTACAAACTACTCTCGAGTTTTTCAAAGAAATCTGGTTTCAGTTGAACTCCCGGTTCGACCTGGAAAACACAGAAGCTTTTAATCTTCTCAAACCTTATCTTATTCAACTTCAGGATAATCCTCTGTATATGGGTATTTCTATTGCCGCACTCTTTCTAGTTCCATATACACTGATAAAAGTCCGGTCTATCTCTAAAGAACGCGAGCACAAGCTCGATGAGTTGATGGAAGAGATGGAGGAGGAGGAAGAAGAATACGATGAAGATGATCCGAGAAGGCTCCGCCGACCCGAATCCACAACAGAAAATGACGATGATGACGATACAGCTAAACCGTTATTTGGAGCAAATGAAGTCGATTCTTCCAGTCATGGAAAAACTCTTGATGAGGATGAAACTATAATAACAGATGAGGAATTAGATGAGTTTGAGCTTGAGCCTTCCTATGAGAGCGAAGAAGCGAGCAATTCCGAAGCAAAGGAAGAACCTGTCAGCTCACTGTTAGCAGAAAGTGACTTTGATAAGGAAATGAATGAGTTTATGGCCGAAGATCTTGACCTCAATGAAAAAGGTGAAGATGAAGATATTATCTCTCAACTCAATCTGGATGACACCTCTCACGATCAAGCTATCAAAGAACTCCAGGATGAAGGAGAACTGACGGAACTGGAAGAAGAGGAAGCGATTCCCGAAAATGACCCCTTCTCAAACTACTCAGAACTTGACGAGGACGAACAAGACAAGGCTATCAAGGATCTCCAGGATGAAATGGAGCGGACCATCAATCAATTGACTCAACAAATTGAAGAACCCAACGAGATCCCCAACTCCATGAAGGATATGAGTCAAATACGTATTGGCGGGGATGCCACCATTGATCAGGAGTATTCCGCCGATGAGGAAGAAGAGGAGTATTTTCTGGAAGATAGCCCTGAACCGGATGCGAAGTTGCAGGAGGTGTCATCTTTCTCTGAAGAATCTACCCCTATCTCAGAGCTTTCGGATTCGGAAATCCTTGCTTCTTTGGAACCTGAATTAGAAGCAGAGGAGGCGGAAGCAAAATCAGAGCTGGAAGTTCCAGATACCCATGATTATGAGCCTGAAGTTACTTCCGAAAATTTCACTTTTGAGCCAGAATCTGATATTCCGACCAATGAGCCTGTTATCACTTCTGAGAGCTTCACCTTCGAACCAGAATCAACCCAATCCGAGGACACCACGGAACAGTCCTCATATTCCATGGAACCAGAAGAGGAACTCTCTTCTCCAGAAAAAACGGACAGTTTGATAGACCGGCTCAAATTTTTGCAGACACGCTTTGAAAACCGTTATCAACCTCTTGAGACTAATAGTCCCCAAACACCTATTGCAAAGAAAACTCCAGACTATGTCCCAGAAAGTCTGGCAGAACCCAGAAGGTACACAAGGTCAACAGCAAGTGTGCCCCCGGACAGTAAAAAGTATATGGATTTACTGGAATCATTTATTTTTATGAAAGACCAGAAAAAACATAAATAATCTGTTGTGGAGCCGAGATAATTCAAAGCACAAATACAATGACAAATCCAATTAACATAATCGCTGTAGGAGGCGGAAAAGGCGGCATAGGGAAAAGTGTTGTCTGCACAAATCTTGCCGCAGGAATGGCTTTGAGCGGCCAAAAAGTAATTCTCATGGATACTGATTTTGGCGCATCCAATCTTCATGCCTTGCTGGGAATCACCAACCCTGCTCATGGCTTTCAGGATTTCTTTAATGCTGAAATAACCGATCCCAGAACCTTGCTCCTGGACACCGGTATTAGCAATCTGAAATTTGTCAGTGGTGCAGGGGATAACCCTGGAAGCGCAAATATTGATTCCAAAAATATTGCCACCATTATTTCTTTCATACAAAGACTGGAAGCCGATACCATCCTCCTTGATTTAGGTCCGGGCACCAACTACAACGTCATTGATTTCTTCAATATCAGCACTCAGGGCGTGGTCATGACGACACCAGAAATGACTTCTATTATGAAGACTTTCAGCTTCATACGGTCTGCCCTGTTTCGACGTATATCTCTCGCTTTCCAGGATTTCCCAGAAATCCAGAAAGTAGTGGATCATTCCAATCCAAATGATGCAGATATGGAATCTTACACCACTGGTTTATTGCGCTCAAAGTTTGCGGAACAATTTCCTGAACAAACAGATCGCCTTGATGCATTGATCAATGACTTCACGCCTGGCTTGGTGGTCAATCGTGTTAGAAACCGCAAAGATCTAATGGCTGGAGAGAATCTTCTTAAGCTAGTCAAAAAATTTCTTGAAGTCGAAGTCACTTATCTCGGCTATATTATTGAAAGTGACCGGGTCAGGGACTCTATTGATGAAATGATCCCGTTTTTGATCAAAGATCCACAAAGTAAACCCTCTGAAAACCTCCAACAAATTATTGGGGCTTTGACCAACACTGACCTGCAGTTTGTTAAAAGGGATGGAAGGATCTTCGTTTCAAAACAAGTCCGTCTCTCATCCGGTTGGGAAGTTTAATCGCGCTTACAATTTCTGCTTAGCCCTCCGACCGTATCAACTCCTGCATTAAAGATATTAAAACAAACCTCCTATTTCCTGTACAATAAACCCCTAATCATCATTAACCCTTCTCTTTTTACCCATGGACTCATCGACCAAATCGATCCTGTTGGAACTACTAAATTTCTCTCACAGCCTGAACCAAAAGCTATACGTAGTTGGAGGCACGTTAAGAGATTATTTATCCCGAAAACCTGGCACAGATTTCGACCTGACAGGAAAACATGCCGCAGAGTTGGGAAGCAATTTTGCTCGTTCGCTTAATTTCACATGTGTTCCTCTTGACAACTCTCCCGGGCGACAAACGGTTCGCGTTATTCTGAATCAAAATCAGCATCTGGATTTCACCGATTTACAGGGGAAAAATATAGAAGAAGATCTATCTCAGAGGGATTTCACTATTAACGCAATGGGCCTACTCTTATCAGATTTTTTATCTGGCCGAAAAAACATCATTGATCCGCATAAAGGACAGGGTGATTTAAAAAACAGGAAAATCCGGGTTCTATCAGGCCCTATTTTTCAATCCGACCCTCTACGCATGCTCCGGGCTTTCCGTTTCGCCGCTACTTTGGAATTTAAAATTGATGAGGAAACACTGGTTAAAATTTCCCATCACAAATCCATATTGATGGAATCTGCCCAGGAAAGAATATGGCATGAGTTAAAATTATTTTTAAAAACCCAACATACAATATCCTTGTTGCAAACCTTTCAGAGCAGTGGGATTTTGGAATGCCTTTTTCCAGCTTCCGATAAAAATTTTTCTAAAACCTACCCCCAATATCAAAAATTGGAATCATTATTAAACGAACCGGAAAAAACTTTCCCAGAGTATGCCAATGAGTTGAGTGCAGAATGTATTACAGAGAATCAGTATCTTTTAAAAATTGCTGTCTTATTAAAAGGGATTAAGCAAAAAGAAAATAAAGAGGCGTGGGAAATCCCCTATTCCGACTCTTCTGTTGTCAAGGAGTGGAACATCCGGCCTAATAATGCAGAGGTCAAGTTTATAAACCAGACTCTGAGTGGGGCTTGGTATTTATCTGAAATGTATTCAAAAAGAAATCATGGACTGGACGAATTATTCGAACTGAGCAAAAAGATGGGTGAAGAATTACCAGCTTCTGTAATCTTTTTTAATTCAGGCTCCGGTTTAAAGGATGTAGCGCTTTTCTGCAACGACATATTAAAGTTTTATTACCATCAGTTTCTGCCCATGATGAGTAATATAGCCTTATTAGATGGAAAAGATATTATTCATCAGTTTGGCCTTTCACCTTCCCCGCTTTTTGGTAAAATCCTTCACTATGTTCAAAAAGCACAAGTTCTGGGCAATATAACCACTCATGAAGAAGCTATTGCCCTGGCCGAAGATATTATTCAATCACAATTAACAGAATCCGAGTGATGACAACCAAATATACAACCACTGAATGGAATAAAAAAAAAATCATATTAGGGGAAACAGAAATAGACGAAGAAAAACCGGTCAACCTTTTAATCGGTTTTCATGGTGCAAGCTCCACCCCTGAAAATATGCTGGTGCAGGGTAACCGTCTAAAAATCCAGAATACTTTGATGGTCTTTCCAGAGGGACAAATAAATGCGGGCGATGGCATTTGGAGTTGGTGGGAAGACGGTCCTCGACAAAAAGAAACAGTAAAAGGTTTTATTACTTATACCTCACAAATCATCGATTCTGCTCATCGGTATTTTTTAAATTTAAACCCGCAGAGAAATTTGAGAACCTGCCTATGGGGTTTTTCCCAGGGAGGTGCCGCATCCCTGACTTATACCCTTCTGGGCACTCATGCTCTGTTCAAAGTGGCTTCCATATGTGGATTCCTGCCTGAATTACCAAACCAGGCCATTGAAAAAAGAAAAACCCTGAATATTCTTGGAATTTTTGGCAGTAACGATGAGGTGGTTCCCTCTTTCCTAGCCGATCATGCTTTGGAGGAAATGAAAAACCATGGTCATCAGGTTGAGTCCAAAGAAACGGCTCAGTCTCATGAAGTTAAACCAGAGAATCTGCAGAGCTTGTGCGATTTTTTCAACTCTTGAGACAAGTGTCGCTAATAGATAATAACCGAAGCACCCTGTCGGGAACATAACCCGATTTAGCAATTAACCAACGAAAAGCATTAAGTTATGGCCGCAAAAACTTTAATGATTCAGGGAACTGGGTCAGGTGTTGGAAAAAGCCTTTTGACAGCGGCCTTCTGCCGATACTTCTTTCAAGCTGGATATAAGGTAGCGCCCTTCAAAGCTCAAAATATGGCTTTGAACTCTTTCGTGACACAACAAGGGGATGAAATGGGAAGAGCACAAGCCTATCAGGCAGAGGCTTGTGGAATAAAGCCGGAAGTTTCTATGAACCCCATCCTGTTAAAACCCACTGGAGACAATAATTCCCAGGTTATATTAATGGGAAAACCAAATGGATCGCGAAACGCCAAAAATTATTATTCCCAATACAAAGAACATCAGAAGATAGTTCTTTCCGCCCTCGAAGAAATGAGAAGCAAATATGACCTATTAATCATTGAAGGGGCTGGAAGCCCGGCAGAAATCAACTTAAAAAAAACAGATTTAGTAAACATGTTCATCGCAGAAAAGGCTGAAGCACCTGTCCTTCTGGTTGGGGACATTGACAGAGGTGGAGTGTTTGCATGGATGAAAGGAACCTATGACCTGTTAAGTAAAAGGGAGCAGGATCGAATAATCGGGTTCATCATTAATAAATTTCGTGGAGACATAGATCTTTTAAAACCTGGCATTGAGCAATTTGAAGCAATGGTAGACAAACCGGTTTTGGGAGTTGTCCCCTATTTCAAAGATTTGATTATTGACGAAGAGGACTCCATCCCCCAGGGGTCTTATTCGGCCGAATTAAATGTGCAGGGGGTTTTGAACATTGCCGTGATTCAACTCCCTCGAATTTCAAACTTTACCGATCTCTCACCCTTTGCCCACGATCCCTCTATTTCTGTTCGATACGTGCACCATGCTTCGCAATTAGGAAACCCTGATATAATTATTCTTCCTGGAAGCAAAAACACAATCGGAGATATGGCTAGCCTGAACAAACAATTTCTCAGCCATGAAATTCTCAAGTGTCATCAATCGGGAAGTTTGATCCTAGGTATCTGCGGTGGCTTTCAAATGCTGGGCAAAACAATTAAAGACCCGGATGGCTTGGAAAGCCAGGAAAAAGAAGTAGCGGGTTTGGGCCTGTTTGACTTTGAAACCACGTTTGTGTCAGAAAAATTAACCCGACAAATACAACTTGAGACTGTCAAGAGTCGTGTTTTCCCAATGGGCATCCAGTGCGAAGGCTATGAGATTCATATGGGACGAACCACTTTCGGGACCAGCTATCAAGCCCTATTCTCATCTCCAAATGAGGATGACCCCATGAACTTCGGCATCATTAATCAAGAGGGAACCGTAATCGGGACCTACCTGCACGGATTCTTGGATCAAGATCAATTCCGGAAAAATATTTTAAGCTATATAAGAAGCATTAAAGATATCCCAGAACCACAAAACCAATTTAACTATGCTCAATTTAAAACTAAAGAACTCAACAAACTCGCAGATTTAATAAAAAACTCCATTGATCTGAAAACCATAGAAAAAGAACTCTTTTAGTCCATCCACAATACATTTGCTGAAATAATTAGAATATTCATGAATAGTAAAAATAATTATCAAGGTCTGATTGTTGCTGGCACACATAGTTCTGCCGGAAAGTCTTCAGTTTCGATGGGACTCATGCGGCTTTTGAAAGACAGCGGATGGTCTATCAAACCCTTCAAGGTGGGTCCTGACTATATTGACCCTGCTCACCATACAAGGGCGTGCAATCAGCCTAGCTATAATCTGGACACTGTCATGTGCACAAAAAAATATGTCAAAGACTTGTTCGATGATGTGGTGCAAAAAAATGATCTGGCAATCATTGAAGGAGTAATGGGATTGTATGATGGTGCATCTCCAATTTCAGAAAAAGGCTCCACAGCAGAAATAGCAAAATTACTCAATCTACCTGTCCTCCTGGTTATTGATGGCAGAGCCCTGTCCCGTTCCTCAGCGGCAATGGTTTTAGGGTTCTTACAGCTTGACCCAAAATTAAACTTAATCGGAGTGATTGCAAATAATATCAACAGCACTCGTCATGCAAATATTATAAAAAGGTCGATAGAATATTATACTTCCGCAAAACTTTTAGCCTGCCTGCCAACTTCCTCTGAGTTAAGTATTCCCAGCCGCCATCTGGGCTTGCAACAAGGGATTGAACAGAAAGATAACATCTATCAAAAATGGGCAAAACATATCGAGTCCCATATGAACCTGAAAAAGTTTTTCAAACTTTTCAATCTAAAACAACCTCAACAACCCATTCCCCAGCCAAAAAGGGAACCCAAGCGCTGGAGGATAAAAAAGAAAATGGAGTTACTCAATATCGCCATAGCCAAAGATGAGGCATTTCAATTCATCTATCAAGACACATTGGACTTTTTCACCCATCAAGGTTTCAACATTTCATATTTCTCTCCTCTCACGGATTCTCGTTTACCTCAAAATATGGATGTATATTATTTTCCTGGTGGGTACCCGGAACTACACGTTCAGCAATTAAATAAGAATCAATCGCTATTAAAGGAAATTAAAAAGGCTGGGGCTTCCGGAAAATTAATGATTGGAGAATGTGGTGGGCTTATGTATTTGGGCAAAGGCATCATAGATAATAAAGGGAAAACACACCCTTTGGCGGGTATATTTAATTATTCGACCACTTTAAAATCGAAGAAGTTGACCCTCGGTTACCGTAAGTTAAAAATGTCTTCAAAGGATCAACTCAAGGACAAGTTGATACTTACCGGTCATGAATTCCACTATTCGTCCCTGATCAAGAATAAAGAAACACCTAATTGGTTTCACTCTTCATCTAATATAGAGGGACAAGTAAGTGATGGTTTCAGGAAATTAAATTGTTTTTCATTTTATTCACATATTTACTGGGGTTCTAATTCCTCATGGATGAAATACATCATCAACCTTGCAAAAAAATAGTTCTACTAGAAATTTATCAGATTAAAAACCTGCAACAAAGTGAGGAACAATGAAAAAACAATCCCCTGCGGACCCTCGAAAACGGAAAGGTTTGATCATTGTCAACACCGGAGAGGGAAAAGGAAAGTCTACCGCCGCATTCGGCCTTGCCATGCGTGCCGCTGGGAATAAAATGAATGTGTTTATCATGCAGTTCATGAAAGGACAATGGAAGGCAGGGGAGCGAAAATCTTTTGAAAAATTAGATCCTTATGTAGAAGTGATTCCGATGGGAGATGGGTTTACCTGGGACACCAATAATATCGAGCAAGATAAAGCAACCGCCCGAAAAGCATACGAAATTGTAAAAGAAAAATTATTAAGTGAAAAATACCAAATGGTAATATTTGAAGAAATTAACTATGTATTGCATTACCAGTTTTTCCCTGAGGACGAGTTCCTGGAATTACTTAAAAATAAACCCGAAAAGGTTCATGTTGTCTGTACAGGAAGAAATGCCTCTGAAAAATTAATAGAAATGGCCGACTTGGTAACAGAAATGAAAATGATCAAGCACCCTTTCAAGGAACAGGGAATTCCCGCACAAAAGGGAATTGAATTTTAACCTTTGAAAAATCTGTAATTTGAATTTTTTATCCGCTCTAGTTTTTTTAACCATTCTCCCAGCCCCCTCCCGATTCATAAGCAACGAGGGAAGGCAGGTTCTATACTTTCCTTTAATCGGTTTACTCATCGGAGGCTTGCTTTATGGACTGGATCAAATACTGAGCCTGGCACCCTATCAGGAAATCCGCATCGTTGGCGATGTCTTATTCCTGGCTGTTATCTCTGGAGCATTACACTTGGACGGTTTAGCTGACACTGCCGATGGTTTTTTCTCGCATCGTCCCCGGGAAAAGATCCTCGAAATCATGAAAGATGCACGTATAGGAGTGATGGGGGTACTGGCAGTTGTTTTTTGCATCCTCTTGAAATTAGCGGGCGTGACTGGGATAATTCACTCACAATCTTTATTTTGGCTTATTATAGCACCTGCTCTGGGAAGAACAGCCCAAGTCATTGGTTTGGTATTAGTCCAACACATCCCGTCAGAAAAGACATTGGCTGAAAATTTTTATCAGCAAGGGAAATATATACTCTTAGTGCTTTGCCCCCTGCCCTTTGCCATCCTGTTTTATATAAATTGGGTACTGGGACTAGTAACTCTTTTGATATTTGTCCTGCTTATAACTGGTTTGTTATTATATTTTAAAAAAATAATTGGCGGCATTACTGGAGACACTCTTGGAGCCGCCTCAGAAATCATAGAAACTGTGTTTTTATTAATTGGTGGAATAAGCGTTTCAATTTATTGAGCGCACTAGGTAAATTTATGTCTGGGAAAACAATTTTAGTCACAGGGGGAAGCCGCAGTGGGAAAAGTCGTCATGCCCTTCAATTAACTCGCACTGAAATAGGTCCAAAATTATTCATAGCCACAGCTGAACCTTTTGACGAAGAAATGACTGAAAGGATCAAAAAGCATCAGAATGAACGTGGCAAAGAATGGATCACCATTGAAGAACCTCTTGATCCTGCAATCATTGTAAGAGAAAAAGGAAACCAGCCTGGATATATTGTTCTCGATTGCATTACTTTATGGTTGAGTAATATGGTCATGAAAAATATGGCAAGACAAGCCATTCTGGATCGAGTGAATAATTTTATTCGTGAATGCAAAAACAGCACAAGCGAAATTATTGTTATCACCAATGAACTTGGCTCAGGAATTGTTCCAATGGAACCCTCTGCAAGGTCTTTTCGCGATATTGCGGGTGAAACCAATCAAATTCTTGCATCAGAATTTGACGAAGTGATTAATATGGTATCGGGAATTCCCGTCACCATAAAAACCTCACAAAAAGATAAAAACACCCCCCTATCTGAAGAAGATTATTCAGAGCATGAATTTGCTCCTGGAAAAAAACAAGGGCTCTACGAAGCCATTTATAAGCGCCGTGATGTGCGTCACTTCATTCCCAAACCCATTGACCCTGTAAAATTAGGCCGCGTTTTGGATGCGGCCCATCACGCTGGCTCCGTTGGCTACATGCAACCCTGGAACTTTTTGGTGATCACCGATCCCATAGTGAAAAACAAAATTTCTTTGAATTTTAAGAATGCAAACGAAGAGGCGGCTCAAAAGTTCAGTGATGAAAAGCAGAAGCTATACAACTCACTCAAACTGGAAGGGATTCAGGATGCGGCTGTCAATATTTGTGTGACCTGCGACCGTACGCGTTTTGGGCCTAACGTATTAGGGCGAAATACCGTTTTTGAAACGGACCTGTTTAGTACCTGTTGCGCCGTGCAAAACCTCTGGCTCGCGGCCCGAGCAGAAGGCTTGGCCGTAGGCTGGGTAAGCATTTTGTCGCAGGAACAATTAAAGCAGGATCTGGATATTCCCGATCATGTTCAACCTGTGGCCTATTTATGCGTGGGTCATACCGAGGCATTTTATTCCAAGCCCATGCTCGAATCTGCAGGATGGGCCCAGAGACTACCCGTTGAAAAGTTAATTTACTATAATAAATGGCAAGGTACACCGACTGACTATAAAGTCCAATTATCCAATTCGACTAAAAATGATTGATAACAAAATCACCGAAAAGAATCAAGTGTCGAGCATTCCCTACCCCTCTCATGGTGGAAATCCGCAAGAGGTAGCTAAATTTTCTGGAATTGATGTTGAACAACTTATTGATTTCAGCGCCAGCATTAATCCATTGCCTCCCCCAAATTGCGTATCACAGCTCTTGCTGGAAACACCACGGCTCCTGCGTGAATATCCAGATCCGCATTGTTCATTGATAACACAAAGAATCTCTCAGGCAACAGGAGTAGCAGAAGACTGGATCCGTGTGACCAACGGTTCCACCGAGATGATTTATCTTCTCCCTCATTTGCTCATGAAAGATCAAGAAATCGCGATTTTTGATCCGTGTTTCTCCGAATATGAAACAGCTTTCCGGGCATTTGGGTTTAGACCTCAGTCAATAACTTTATCCCCTGAAAAAGATTTTCAAGCCGACCCTTTGCAGATATTTACCCTATTAAACAGTATCAATAAACTCAAAATAATTGTTCTAGGCAATCCTGCAAGTCCTACAGGAAAACTTTACGGTGAGTTTTTACCAAATTTGCAGGAGTATTGCGAAGAGAGAAAAATCATTTTAATTTTAGATGAGGCTTTTATTGATTTTTCTTCAGCAGATAACTCGGCCTGGAATTTGTTGAAGAAAAACACAAACCTTATTTTAATTAGGTCCCTGACCAAATTTTATTCCATTCCGGGACTAAGAATTGGTTATGGAATCCTGCATCCTGAAAAAATTAAACAAATTGAATCTTATCAATATCCCTGGTCTGTGAATGCTTTAGCCCAAGCTGTGGGTGCCGAAGTAATTTTGGATACGGGCTTTCAAGAAAAAACCAGGAATTGGACTATCGATGAAAGAATTTTTATGCTTCATGAATTAAATTCGATCCCGGAAATTGAAGTTTTTTCTTCCGAAACCAATTTTCTTTTGTTTCGCGTACGAGATAATAACAAAGCCACTGCCCAGGATTTGTATGCAAATTTATTATCACAATCACTTCTAATCAGAAATTGTGGAAACTTTAAAGGACTGAATGAAAGTTTTTTCCGGATTTCGCTCAGAGAACGCAGGGATAATCAAAAATTAGTAGAATCCATTTATGATTATTTTTCAACCCGGCAACGGGATTTTAAAAAATGAGTTTGTCTTTTCAAATCGCCATTGCATTTATCGCAGATCTTTTGATTGGAGATCCCAAAAACTTCCCCCATCCAGTAAATGTCATAGCATACCTTTCTAACCGTTTAGAAGCCTTCACCCGCAAATTATTTTTCAACCTTAAGTTGGCAGGAATAGTCACTACAATTACAATAGTATGCCTATCATTTTTAGTGGTATGGATGATTATTGAGGGTTTTAGTTTTATTCATCCATGGCTGGGTTGGGTCATTTCTGCTTTTTTTATCTACACCACCCTTTCCGTTCGTAGTCTTTATGAAGAAAGTCTACCTGTATTGCAATACCTTAAAGAGCCCAACCTAATCAAAGCCCGGGAAAGCCTGTCAAATATTGTTGGACGCGACACAAGCAACTTGAATGAGGAGGAAATTGTTAGAGCAACGGTTGAAACAGTTGCTGAAAGTACTGTTGATGGAATTATCGCTCCTTTATTTTTTGCTTTAATGGGGGGGGCTCCACTTGCGATTGCCTATAAAGCTATCAACACCATGGATTCCCTCTTTGGCTACAAAAACGAAGACTACTTAAAGTTTGGTTGGGCTTCAGCGCGTCTGGATGATTTAGCCAACTGGTTTCCAGCAAGACTATCATTACCCATTATGGCTATAAGCGCATGCCTTTGTGGACTGAACGGAAAAAACTCCATGACAATGGGAATGAGGGATGGCACAAAACACCCCAGCCCGAACTCAGGATTCCCGGAGGCCGCTGTGGCGGGGGCTCTGGGAATACGTCTTGGCGGAACTAGTTTCTATTCAGGAAAAATAAATGTAAAACCTTTCATTGGTGATAATTCAAGGCAACTGGAGTTATCTGACATTACCCAAAGCCATAAAATAATGTTTTTATCTTCCTTGCTAGCTCTAATTTTGGTGATCTCAATCCAAATGTCTTACATGTTTATTTAGCAGGTTTCTTCAATTTTTTGAGTTTTGTTCCGCTCATTTATGAAGATTATCGTAACGAATTAGCTAACATAAATTGAAGGATGATCTGAAGTCGGATTCTATTAGATTTAAGCTTCCCATTTCATTTATAATGTTCAGACTATGGCGATGACACGAATAAGTAGAAGACTTTTTCTTTCTGGGTTCTTCCTTTTATCTTTAACTTCTCTTGCCGAAAGTGGAGTTTTTCCAGTCGATAGTGATTTTGATGGGAAACTCGATCAATGGCAACATAAGTCAGAGAGTGGCCAACTGCTGAAGGTGGAGTACGATAAAAATGGGGATGGGAAGATTGACCAGATAGACATTTTTGATGGAGGTGAAAAACCCGTCCGCGTTGAGTTGGATCGAAATTTAGACGGAACTCTGGACCAAGTCCAACATTACAACAAA
>Ga0233434_1002171_pt1 | contig 17652 bp, 22 predicted proteins | sample SI_122_August201_4_FD_182738 | JGI IMG/M metagenome (GOLD analysis project Ga0233434, IMG submission 182738) | Seawater microbial communities from Saanich Inlet, British Columbia, Canada - SI_122_August2016_120_MG | ecosystem: Environmental > Aquatic > Marine > Inlet | place: Canada: British... | reverse complement strand
ATTATGCTTCCAATATTTTCTAGTAGGGCCTTTTTAGCTCCAATGGCTGGGGTGAGTGATCCTGCACTTCGTTTACAATGCAAACAGATGGGTGCAGGTCTTGTTGTAACCGAATTTACTAATATTCATAGTATTGTTGCAAAAGAAAAACAATTCAAAGAAAATATGCAAACAATACAAGAATTTATTGAATATTCAGAGCAAGAACGCCCCCTTTCAGTTCAATTGTTTGGATCTGATCTTTCTGTATTGGAAAAAGCTGCAAAAATTGTAGAACCTTATTTTGATATAATTGATTATAACATGGGTTGTCCTGCACCACATGTTACTAAACAAATGGCAGGTGGTGCACTTTTACAAGAAGTTAACCTAACTCAAAAAATATTTCATACTCTAGTCAATGCTGTAAAAAAACCTGTTACTCTGAAAATTCGTTCTGGTGTAACTGATGCAAGCAAATTTTTATTTAGAGAAATTGCTGAAATTGCTGAAGATGAAGGAATCCAAATGATCACTCTTCATCCTAGAACTGTCAGTCAAGGCTATTCTGGAAATGCAGATTGGAATCTGATTAAAGAACTTAAAGAAATTTCCCGTATCCCAATAGTTGGAAATGGTGATATTGTAACTCCTGAAGATGCCAAAATTATGATTGATGAGACTGGTTGTGATTATGTAATGATTGGTCGTGGTGCAATGGGTAATCCATTTTTGTTTGAGCAAATTAATGATTATCTAAAAACTAATTCCTACAAAGAATATTCTTTTAAAGACAGATTAGATTCTTTTTTTGATTACTTGCATCTTACAAGTCATTACAAAATTAAATTTGCTAATATCAAAAGTCAAGCAATGAGATTTACAAAAGGTGTTAATGGTGGTGCTAAACTACGTTCTAAAATCACATTTTCAAAAAATATTGAAGAACTTGAAAAAATCATGAATAATGCATATGCCTCTTCTTAGAAATTTATTGAATCCCTACACACCACCTTACATTTGTCCATGTTTTAATCTCATATGATGTTGAATTTTTAAGTAAATCGGATTATTCTTATATAATTCAAGATAGCAATTAATGTATGAAAATAGGAGTTGAATCATAATTGGCGACAGCTTATGTCCTCATAAACTGTGAATTGGGCTCTGAAGAAGCAGTAATATCAGAACTAAAATCAATTGAAGGCGTTGTTGAAGTACATGGTACATTTGGTGCATATGATATTTTGGCCAAAGTAGAATCAGGTCAAGTAGAAGCACTACGTGAGACTATAACATGGAAGATTAGAAAAATTCCAAAAATTCGTTCAACCTTAACATTGATGGGAATTGAAGGACAACAATAATTCTTCAAAATCCTTTGCTTTTATACTCAAATTGTAATAGATGTTATCCCTTCAAAAAATTTAATCTTCCAAAGAGATTCCTCACTGAGAGGATGTTGTATTCTCTCAGTAGTATTATGCACAAACAATTTGATTATATTTAATTAGATAAAAGAAAATGATTAGAGGGCTTCTGAACCCGTCTTTTTTGATGCAATGTTTGTCACGCTTTCAACATTAGATACGACTATAATTCCATCTCCACCTTTGCCTGTAAAAGATGCATCTGCAATTGCTGAAGATACTTTTTCTACTTCAGAGTCATCCACAAGTGCGATTACTATGGCAATTTTGTTGTATTCTGCAACAAAAGAGCCTGTTCCTCTACCTGATCTAATTGTTTGTCTCTCACCGGAACCTCTTCCATTTCCTTCTAAAATGGAAAATCCTCCAACCAAGTCGTTAATTGCGTCAGAAACTGCTCCTATCTTGATGGCTTGAATAGTTGCCTCAATTCGTTTCATTTTCATTTCTTTTTAACTATTGTTTAAAAAAGATCATATGTTTTTATTCTAATTTTATGATACTATGCTGTAGGTTATTGCATAATCCTTTGACCTTTTTAGTATAGAAAAAAAAGAAAATTATGAAAAGTGATGAAAAAAGATCGCATAGGCTTAACTATCTTCTAAAATGTTATTTGATAGATCCTCAAGAAAACACTCTTTATCAAAAAGCCAAACAGATGGGAGTTACTGACTTTACTGCCAAAGACTATATCCGAACAGTCATTATTCAAGCCCATAAAATCCATTCAAAACAGATTTGATATATCTTCATAAACTAAATTCTCTCTTACAAATTCTTAGTAATCTTAAACAAGGTATTCATAAATAATCTATATGAGAGAAAATACACATGACTGATTCATTACTTGATGATGTAAAGGCGTTATTGGACAAAGATTTTGGGGATGATAGAATTTTAAAGCAAATTTTTAGAGCTTGTGAGAATAATGAAGTTATTAGTAATTATGAAAGAAATTATGTTAGAAAATTATCAGAAAAATATCTGGGAAGAAGGCCAGAAGTTGTCCCAACTCCTTTAGTCGAAAAAAAACTAATAGTTCCAGATGTAATAATTCCAAAAACACCTTCCATTCAAAAAACCCAAATGTTTCAACCTGAACTCCCCACAACATCATCTTCTAATTCAAAAAATTTAAAAATGGTGTTAGGTATTGGTGGCATTGCGTTAGTAATTATCATAATAATTGCTGTATCCTTTAATGGAATTTCTAATGTAACGCCTACTATTGATACTCCTACTAATTCTATTTCAGATACATTAACTATTCAAATTGATTCTAAAAATTTTTCTTATGCAAACAAAGACATCATTGCAATTAATGGAGTTTCTGATACTTTGGGAACTGTTAATCTATCAATTGAAAATCAAAATAACGAACTTGTGTGGGCAGAACAAGTTTCCCTAAAAAGTGATGGTAGATATTCGACATTGGCAATAGCTGGAGGTCTGGGATGGGAAAATCCTGGTACTTATACAATCAAAGTTGATAATGGTGTAGAAACAAAATCTAACACATTTTCATTTACTGTGTGATTTTCTCAAATTCTTTCCAATGAGAATCAACTAAATCCCTTAGTTTCTCTACACTAATTTCTTCCATATATTCACGATAAACTATGAATTTGTTTTGTTTTCCTGAACCATCACCATAAATATCACTAGTGTTTTTTGGAATTGCTCCTGTTTTCCAATGATTCATCTCAAAAATCCATATTGCTGAATCTGGATTTGAAAAATCAATATCATCACATCCTACGACGTAAAGATAACATTTTGTTGCTTGGTTTAATTTTTCATGCAATTTTTCATATGCAATCATTTGGCCTTTTGCAATATTGATTTTATCATTATGAAATCCTTTGAATTCTAATATGATGAAACCTCCTTTGTGCTCAATGAGCCAGTCAATGTCTGTTCCACCTGAAGCTATCATTCCATGTACGATTAAATCGCCTAAAACCTCTCTTCCACGAGTAAATTCTGATTCATCAAAAATTTGGTATTTTGCTTTTGGACTTTTACGAGCTATTTGATTTGATTTGTAATTATTATTCCTTGAATTTTCTTTTTCATAAATAGTATCAATCAAATCACTAGTTTCATTAATCATAAATTTTAGAATCTTAAACTCGATGATAAGAGAGTTTGTAAAATTTTATAAAGTTTTACAATTTTTCTTGCTTATCTACAGAAAAATTCCCCGCCTGCCCCTTTATACAAAACAAAATATTCTTCTGGATTTTTTCTTTCTTTTTTTGCATTTAAAGCATCTTGATACATATCAAAATGCTCAATTAAGTATAGCTGGTTATCTGAATCTGAAAAATAATCTACACCAATCAAATCAAACCCTTTTTCAGGAGTAAGCCTATTTTTTTCTTTTTCAAGCGTATCTTCAGTCAATTCTTAATTTTTAGAAATATTTGATCTAGAAAATTTATTCATAAATCATTAGATCTTTTTCTTCTAATAATGAATGTAAATTATGTACAGAACGATACACATCTGATTCTTTTTTAGCACCAGTACAGACTAGCTTACCTGATGCAAATAACAATATTACAGTTTTTGGATCAAGCATTCTGTGAATTAGTCCCGGAAATTGCTCTGGTTCATACATACTTCTTGGTAGTGTTCTTGCTGCTTTTTCTAAGTGAATTTTTCCACCAAGATTGATTGCTGCTACAATATTTTGAACTGTAATTACTGCATCTTTTTTTACTTTGACTTTTCCTTTTCTTAATTTTTGAACAACTGTGTTAACAGCTTTAATTGCCATCTCTTCAGACTTAGCACCTGTACATACCATCTTTCCTGTCCTGAAAATCAAAGTTGCAGTTCTGGGACTCTTTAATCTAAAAACTAATCCTGGAAATTGTTCTGGATGATATTCAGTATCTGGGAATTTCTCTGTAATTTCAATTAGATCAATTTTTTGGTCTACTGATGCAGATGCAACTACATTTTCAACACTAACAATCGGCTTTGTTTGAGGCATAACGACCGACTTTAAATAACCCCTTTATATATACTAGCTAAATTTTTGCTAGAAATTCAAGTTGTTTAATGACGTCCGATCCATTGATAACGATACTCTTCATCAATGATATCTGATACAATTTCTTTATTTTTAATTTTTGTTTTGGATAAATTCACATCAAAGAATCCTAATTGTCCTTTCCATGGTATTGGAATTCTTAATGATTTTGAATTTTTTAGTATAAATCCAAAAGTTTTATTTTGGAAATTTTTTGAAGCAAAATGTAATTTTTGATCTATTTTAATTTCCTTTATTGTATCATATTTTTTTACATCATACAACTCTGCTTTCCCAACAATTGCACCTGTAACTAATTTTTTATTAATTTTTAGTCTCTTACAATCTTCGGTCCTAATTTTAATTGGAGCATGAATCAAAAATTCTCCCCTAAAACCAGTATTCCAATTTCTTAATTCTATGGTTTTCTTTCCTGAAATAATTAAATCAGCAAATGGTTGTGATACTGAAAGACATTTCAAGATTTTATTCTGTAGCTGCTTTAATAAATTCCCCAGGATTTTTACCTAATCCTTCTGGTAAATTTGTTATTCCACCGTTCAAGCTTTCAGTTACTATGCCTTTACTTGCAAGAACTTGAGCAGTCATTAATGATGTATTTCCAGCCATACAAATTAGCAGTGATTTACCTTTGGTACCCTCTAGATCTTTACTAAGCTCTTCTGGAATTTGTTGTGTTGATAATAATTGATTGATAGTACTTGCTTTTGGTATTGCAATTTTTTCTTTATCTATTCCTAAAGATTTGGCAATCATTTCAATTCCTTCTTCTTTTGGAGTATACGAAGGATGGACCCAAATCACTTTATCATAATCCTGAACACTAGATGTTGCCTCATCCAAAGAAACCTGAATACGCTGATTCTTTGATATTGATTCCAAATTTTTTCTATATTTTTCGATTCCATCAGCAACTACAACTATGAATTTCCCTTTATCCCCATCACTTAGCATTTCTAATACGGAATATAGTGCAAGTGCTGTACTTTCACCAATATTGTGACCTTTATCAACAAAGAATTTCAGCAAATGCTTTGCTTGCCCAAAATCAACCTCATGCTCTGCTGCATATGCATCTGGGTTGTACAACTTTAACCCATCTGCTTTAGCCTTTGTTCTAATCCCTGCAACATCCTGACCTGCAGGTGGAAATACTACATGTATTGCTTTTTTCCCATATTTTTCATTCATGTATTTACTTAACCCTCCTGATGTACCGCCAGTTCCAAAAGAGCAAAATATTTTGTAATCTTCTAATGAATCCCCATTTTCATGTAATTGTTGATCAATTTCAACTCCTGTAATTGTTCTGTGAGCCTCAATGTTTAATTCATTATCATATTGTTCAGGACAAAAACAACCATAAATTTTTGAAATTAGTTTTGCCAAATTAATGATGTCTTCTGCAGCCAATAATTTTTCAATTTCCTCAATAGACTCATCAAATTTCGTAAGTTCAAAACCCAATTCAGCTAATTGAGAACGTATGTTTCCAGCAGTTGCTTTTGCTTTTAATGCATCAGCATCACTGTCTTTCATTCCAGGAGCAGGACAAATATCCATATCTAAATCCATTATGCGGATATTTTCATTTCTTAATTCTTTAAAGACCCCTTCTTGTAATTTTCTTGAAACTAGTGACACAACTATCAATCCAAGTTTTGACATCTGTCCCAGAGCAATTCCAAAATTCCCTGATGTTGCTTCAATTATTATTTGATCACCCTTCAGTTTACCTGTTTTAATTGCATCATGTATGATATGAATTGCAGGTCTTATTTTGATTGAACCTGAAATTAAATTAGCATCAAATTTTCCATACACTTTCAAATCTAAATTTGAAATATCTAATTTGTAAATATTTTTTGCACATTCCTTAAGATCACCAGTAAGATCAATTAGCGGAGTTGCGTTAACCACTTTGCCTTCTTCTAAATGTGGTGTTTTATTCCAAATTTCACGTTCAAACCTTTCAAGTAAGTTGTTATCAATACTATTTTCCAAAAATCTTTCTCCTCATCATTATTGAAAACTATCCTTCTAAAATACCGATCACTTTACTTGGAATATCTTTTAGTCGACTTACTGCCAAAGTTTTTTCATATCCTAAATGCTTTAGATTACTTGCTATGGTAGTAGCTCTTACAGTATTTGGGCCAAGACCCATGGCTACCATGTTTATGCCTAGACTTTTCAAAGATTTTGTCATATTTCTCACAGCATCAGGATCTGATGGCTCTCCATCAGTTAATGTCAAAAAGATGTCTGGTCTTTTTGATTGTAAAATTGGAAACATCTTATCATACACTTCTGCTAGGGGAGTTGAACCATTTGCAACAATTTGTGCTAATCGTTTTGCAGTAACATTATTCCATTTTACATTTTCAGGTTTTATAGACCAACAAACTACTGATCTGTTTTCTGTACTAAATGCATAAACTGCAAATTTTACTTTGAGATAAGCCAAAACTTCACAAAGTGCCAAAGTTGCTTTTTTATATTCAATAGCATCTGATGAAATACTTGATGAATGATCCAACAAGATTACAATTTTTGTTTTAATTGATTTTTTTACATCTGTAAAAAATGGCTCATTACCTTCAATGTAGTTTTCTTCATCAAACTCATCCCCTGTTCTTAGATGTTGTTCTTTCCAACCTGATTCCCATTCTTTAAATTTTGTTTTTAATCCGTTTATCAAACTCATGTCATAAATTACTGTTTCATCAACATTTCTTGTAGAAGGAATTTGAATTCCTATTGCTTCAGGCGACAGTCCTTTATTTTCTGTTTTTTTATTCTCATCTAGTAATACTTTGTATTCGTCATAGATGTCTTCTCCACTTAATGCCGCTGTTGAATCGACTGAACCAAAATCACCTTCTTTGTTTTTAGAAATTATTTTTAATACTCGTTGTAATTCTTCTTCAGATAATGGCATTCCAGCTTTCATAAAAGGTAAGGATACCGGTATTGTAAGAAGAGAATCAATATCTAAAATTTTAATTATTTCAGTTACATTTTTTTCAAGCCAATCTGTATCCTGATTTTGATCAATTGCTTTGTTAACAATTTTTTTTGCAAATGTAGTTGCTTTTTTTATTTTTTCAAATTGACTTGATTGAATTTCTCCTTTAATTGCACCAAACATGAAATATTGATAAAATGCTTCTACTGTCCTTGCTTTCCCATAAACTGTGTGCAGTTGAGGCCTTGCAACAAGCATGTATGCATAATTGAAGATTATTTCATCATCCATTCCTTTCCAAACCTTCCTGCCTAACTGCTCCACTCTTTGTGTTTCCATTGTATTTAGTATGAATCCAAATGCATGATCATTGCTGAGAATTTTTTTACAATATCTTACCCTCATTGCTTCATACCATAATGAAGTTCGAAATTGTCTGTATTTTTGAAAACCATTACCGATTCTTTTTTCTAATGGAGTTAAGATCACTTTATTTTCTTTTAGCCTTGTTTTAGTTTCTACCTTATCTGAGATTTCAACTATCATGTTATCTTTTTCAGACCATCTTCTTACTAGAAATGTGGCAATCTCTACTAAAGATTCATTTTGAAGTTGAATTGTTTGCATTTAATTCCCAAACATTGAAGTAATGATGTCACTTACCTTTTGGTATTCTATATTTCCCCATTGAGTGTAAACATTACCAAAAACAAAATTTGCAGCTTCCTTTGCAGACATTCCTTTATCCAATAATTTTCCAAATGCAATTGTTTCTCTTAAACTAGGTGAATAAAATAATTCTTCAACTGCTGCTGCTTGTCTTAATGTATTTGCTAGTTTGATTGCTTGAATTATTTCTGATTCATGTTCATTTGATACATGTTTTTTAATAATTTCTAATTCTATATCTTCAGGTGGGTATTCCAATCTAATTCTTACTGGGAACCTACTTAGAATTTGTGGTGGTAGTTCTTTTGTTCCAGTATGTGTTAATGGATTAATTGTTGCAACTACAAACCAATTTTCATTTGCTTTGATTGTTTCACCTGTTGACTCTTTTAGTACAATTTGTCGTCTATCATCTAATGCTTCATCAAGTCTGAGCAAAACATCTGCTTCAGCTGAATTAATTTCATCCAAGTAAAGCATGTCTCCTTTCTTCATTGATTTTATCAATAACCCTTCATCAAAACTTACAGTACCATCTGTCAAAGTTTTAGTGCCAATAAGGTGACTTTCTCTAGTTCTTAGACTGAAGTTAATAGATTCTAAATTTACATTCTTAGTTTTTGCAAATTCTCTTACCAGTGATGTTTTTCCAGTTCCCTTTGGCCCTATAATTAACACAAAAAGACCTGCTTCATGTGCCTTGTTTAGAATTTGAATTGAATTATTCCAGTCAACATATTGAACTTCCTCCAAAGTGTCTTTTTATTGATCTTTACAATATTTAATATTAGATCTAAGATCCAAACGCTTCTACTTTTGTAAATGCTGCATCCATTCTTTGATGAAGTGTTTTATTCCAATCATCAAACCCTGTAGGATCTTTTGGATAATTATTGTAATGTTCAACTAACCATTGATTCTCTTTTGATGTGAATCTTAATCCATCTGCAACAGTTTTGTTCATTGCACCTCTAATTATCATACCCACTTTTCCTAATCCTGAAAAGTCTGGATGTTCTCCTTTACTGATTGATTCAGCATCAAGTTTACCCAAAAAGTGTTTCATTCCATAACTAATTTGTTCATTAGACATTTGTTGAATTAATCGTCTAAAGAGTTCAAGACCTGCAGTTTTGTATCCATACTCTTTGATGTAATCTAAATTGTACTGCCAAAGACTAGCTTCTGAAACATCATTTGCTTCTAATGCTTGAGCTACATTATTCCCAAGAATTGTTCCTGCAATAAGTGCTGGTCCAATTCCACCTGCATCAATTGGTTTTGGCATCCATGCAGAATCTCCTACCATCACGTATCCGCCAGATACCATGCAATCATTTTGTCTTCTAACTGAAACTTGGAATATTCCAGAGTTGTTACCTCCCAATGAATCTGCAGGATCTTCTGAAAGTTTTGCATTTTTAATTGCTTTATTTCTTTGAAGATATTCTTTCATTAATGATTCAACATTATCTTTCTTACCTAGTCTTTTGTTTCTTCTATCTAACAGAGATTTTTCTACTCCTAAACCAATATTGACTTTGGTATCTCCCTTTGGAAATACCCATCCATATCCACCTGGTGCAATATCTTGATCTAAATGAATAATACAATAATCTGGATCAAATTCAGTAAGATCTTTTTGTCCAGGTTCAAAATTCATGATGTATCTTCCAGTTGATTCTAAATCTCTTCTATCGATTCTCTTTTCTACTTTAGTAGAATTTTGGAGTCCATTTCTAAGCATAGATGTAACTCCTGTTGCATCAATTACAATTCTTGATGTTTTCTTGAATGGTTGTTTTGTTTTATTATCTACTCCTTGAACTCCTACTGCTTGCTGCCCTTCATAGATTAGACCTGTAATATTTACTTCATATTCAAATTCAATACCCATTTTCTTACATCTTTCATTTTGAATTTCTGGTAATTTTGTACGATTTAGCATAAACCCATCACCATCAAAAGGAATTGAAGTTTCTCTATCTGGTGACAATGCCATGACCCCTTTTACGTCATGTTCAATTTCAGGTCTAGTCCATTCAACTTTGATTCTCTCTGACATGAAATCAACTGCTTCTTTTGAACATGCATCTCCACATACCCAACCTGCTAATGATTTTCTACCTGGAAGAAATTCAGTATTTCTGTCAATAACTAAAATTTTCAGATTTTGATTTGAATAGTGAGAAATAGATTGTGCTGTAATAGTACCTGCAAGACCTCCGCCTGCAATTATAACATCATAATCTGCCACGATAATGAGGTTTGTCTATCCGTATTTAAAATAATACCATGAAAAGATGTCTGGACTTTATATTTTGAAATAATTGATCGATTCAAATTTTGGGTCGGTTCGTCGCGGCCTCTTCAAAGCTTTCGCTCAGACTGGAGCGGCTAATATTTCCTCATTCCCAAAGTGGATTGCTCTGTTATTCCTATTTAATCTAGTTGGCAATTTGAAAAATTTCTGTAAATATTTTGATAGTGTCTTTTTTGTTGTAAATTGGTGTATGGATTTTTATTTTTATTGTATCTTTTTCTCTAATTCTGAGTTTTCCTTTGATTAGTTCTTGTTTATCTACTCTCATATGAAATCTGGAATCTTCTGTTCTTTCTTCAATTTCTTCAATTAGTTCATTAATTTGGTCGACTGATAATAACTCTAGAAGTTTTTTCATAAAATTTTGAGCCTGCTTTTTTATAATTTTTGCATTTAACATAATTATTGGATTTTCATAATGACCCATAGTATCATGAATTGTAAACTCTTCTTCTTTTAGATCTAAAATTTCTTCAAAAGATTGGAAAATTTTTGCAATATCTTCAGTTGCATGAACAATTACCTCAATTGTAACTTCAATCTTACCAATCATGATTGTAAAAGAATACTTGAAACTGTTTATGCTTCAAGTAATTTTGTTTCTTTATCTGCAGTTCTAATGAGTTTTACTTTTTCAAGACCTACATGTCTTACTCTAATAACTCTCTTAAACGCTGCCATGATGTCTGAATTAATTTTACTATAACATGTTGCTTGGACAAATTGATCAATTGTCATTTCTGGAATTGTTTTGTTAATTACATCTCTTGTAATTAATCTAAGAGCATGTTGTCTAGATGTGTTTAGTTGTCTATGAGTCAGAGCAAGTACCTTAATTCTAAAGATATAACCATCTTTTGTTTTGACATCCATAATGAAATTAATTTTAGATGAACCACGTCTAACTAAACTACGCAAAAATTCTTTTGAATACTCATATCTCTTGAAAATTGTTGTTGCTTTATCACCTTCAACTTTGTTTATCTGGAAATAGATTTTGTATTGATGTTGTGAAGGATCTCCTTTTAGAATATCATATAATGTTACTTCTAAAACCCTGCCTGCTGCATTTTCATCATCTGTAATTGGAACATACGCAATTGGAACATTGTTAAATGAATCTGGTGCATGTACTGTAACCCAGCGTTTATCTCTCCATTTGTCCTTTATTCGACCTTTTCTACGTGCCAATTCTTATCGACCTTTGAACCCAAAATATAAGGGTATGTCACTAGATCTCTTTCTGATTTCCCATGTAACTCTGTAAAACTTGAGGAATTCTAATATGTCCATCTTTAGTTTGGAAATTCTCCATTATGGAAACTAGTACTCTTGTGGTTGCTACCAATGTACCGTTAAGTGTGTGTAAATATTGTGTGTCTTCATTTGTTTTGTCCCTAAATCTAATCTTTAATCTCCTTGCTTGATAGTCCAAACAGTTCGAACATGAAACAATTTCTCTGTATGCATTTTGTCCTGCCATCCACGCTTCAATATCATATGTCTTTGCTGAAACTTTCCCCATATCTCCAGTTGATAACAGCATTACTTTGTGTGGGATTTCTAATTTTTGATAGAATTCTTCAGATATTGCTAACATTTTTTCATGTTCTTTCCAAGAATCTTCTGGTCTTGAAAATACAAACTGTTCAATTTTATCAAATTGATGAACTCTGAAAATTCCTTTTTGATCCCTTCCATGTGCCCCTGCTTCTTTTCTAAAACATGGGCTGACTCCTGCATATCTTAAAGGCAAATCTTTCCCTTCGATGATCTCTTTTGAATGCATTGCTGCCATGGCATGCTCTGATGTTCCAATCATGAATAGATCCTCATCTTCAACTTTGTAGATTACTTCTTCAAAATCATCTGCAATTACTGCACCTTCCATGGATTCTCGATTAATCATATAGGGTGGTTGAACAAGAGAATATTCTTTATTTGAAAGAAAATCTAATGCATAGTGAATTAATGATTGATTTAGTCTTACTAGATCATTTTTTAGATAATAAAATCTAGCTCCTGCCACCTTTGCTGCTCGCTCTAAATCTACCAACCCTAAATTTTCAGAAATATCAATATGATCATTAATTTTAAAATCAAATTCTGGGATATTGCCCCATTTTTTTATTTCCTTGTTGGCACTTTCATCTATTCCTACTGGAACTGTTTCATGAATAAGATTTGGAATAGTTAGAGCTAATTTTGAATAGGTGTTTTCAATACTTTCTTGCTCTGTTTCTAATTTTGCAAGTTCTGATGAAACATTCTTCATTTCACCTAAAATTGATGATGCATCTTCGCCTGCTTTCTTTTTTTGAGAAATTTCTAAAGCCACTTGATTCTTCTTTTTTCTCAATTCATCCGTTTTGATAATAAATTCACGTCTTTTTTGATCGGATTCTATTAGTGTATCTAAATCAAAATCTACTGATCTTGCTTTGAGCATCTCTCTAATTATTTCTGGTTTTTCTTTGATTAGTTTAGGATCTAACATTACTCTATCACCTTTAGTGCAACTTGCACATGCTCTAATATCTCATCAACGGTTCCAATAAGATGTTTCATATTCTTCTTACTCTCAAAATTAAAAACTAGTTTGTTATCAATATTTTCAACATAAAGACTCAATCCTTCTGGAAAATCCACATTATCTGGCTCTAATGCTTTTTTGACAGTTTCTGCTTTCTCTTCTGATATGTTATTGATGCTTATCTGCATTTGACACGTTAACGACATTTACTTCCAAATAATTGAGAAATCCATCCAATTTGTCTTTAGTTATTTTTGCCCCAGCTGCAGCAGCATGACCTCCTCCAATTCCATCAAATTGTGCTGCACCTGTTCTCATTAATTCACTGAGGTTGATGTCTGATTTACAACTAAATGATTTTCTTGATGAAAATTTTATGGTATTTTCTTCACCCTTGGTTCTTAAAATTACAATTTTTCCTGTATTTTTTGGTGATCCTGCAATCAATGATGAAATAGTCCCTGTCATTGTTTCTGGTACAATGTCTTCACCATTTACCATTACACAAGTATCACTTTCTGAAATTCTCCATCTTTCATTTGATAAAATATTCATGTATTCTCTAATCATTTTTCTATAATCCGTAAGAATGGTTTCCCCTTCCCTTAGTATCTTATTTCTATCTCCCATACATACTGCCATTCCAACTCCTGAGTGGTTAATTCTTCCACATGAGTTTAACATAGTAGAAAATTCTCTACCATCTCGTAAGAAACTTCTTCTATCTTCTCTTGGAAATGTGTATGTATACCCAATCATTTCTGACATTATCTCAGTAGCATTTTTTCCAGAAGTAAATTTACTAATTGATTCAATCACTTGTCTTTTTTCTTCCTCGTTTAATTCTGCTGGTACTCTCCATCTACTTTCTTCTTTTAATTGAACTCCTGATGAATTTAGGAGAGAAAGACATGCATCTCTATTCCAAGTCAAACCCTCGATAAATGGCTGTGATGTAAATGCTAGGGCATCATGTAATGGCCTTGTCTCTCTTCCCACTAATAATAAATCCAAATCAATATCTACCAAACCTTGCTCTTTGGCCGTATTTGCAATTTCAAAATTTTTACCTGTAAATGATTTTCTTTCTCCTTGATCTTGTCTATCTCCTAATGCTGAAACAACTGCGATAGCTGATAAATCTGAATTCTTTTCATCAAGGGCCATTGATGCAAGATATGCCATTCCGCCAGCACAAATCTCAGTACCTCCATCCATTCCAAATTTCCATGCATTGATTACATTTTGATTATCTAATTCTTCATCTGGAATCTGATGATGGTCTAAAACTACCCAGTTATCCCCTAATGCATTATCTAAAGTATTTGCAAAACCCCCGCCCAAATCTGTGACAATATGAAAATCTCTAGAATCTGTTTTGAAAGACTCTGCTGTATTTTTACTAAATTCTTTTGATGTTCTAACTGTGCATTTAGCCCCTTCTCTGATTAGAGCTTTAGTAATGATGCTTCCAGATGCGAGTCCATCACAATCAATATGGGTTGTGACAAAAATTGATTTTTTAGATTTTATACAGTCTGAAACCTTATCTTTGAAAAACGAAAGTGCCTCATCAAGTGATTTTGTCATTACTCTAATTGAGCAACCACGGATTTATATTTCCAGGTTTTAGGAATTCTTCCAATTCTTTTGTAATAGACTGATAGTCTGTGAACTTTGGCTTCAATTAACTCCAAAGATCTAACATTTCTATTATCACCTTTGTTTGCTTTGAGGTGTTTTTGAAGACCTACTGCTTTGTTGACAATATTTCCAAGATCCTCTGGCATCTCTGCTTTCAAATCATTCTCTTCTAGAATTTGACCCATACTTTTTTTGGTAATTGCTTTGATCAAAGGAATTGAATGTTGATCTCTTAGTTTGATTCCAATTTGACTAGGAGTTAACCCATCTTTAGAATATTTTATCACTAATTCTTCAATTTCTTTAGGACCTAATGTTATCCAAGAAGGTGCACGTAATGTAGCTGGTCTAATGGAATGTGATTTTCCATGTCTGTGTGTGTGCATTCGTCCCATGATTTGGCTCATTAAAGAACAAAATTAAACGTTACTTATACTGATCTCGTACATTATCCAAAATCTGAAGTTCAGAATAAAGTTTTAAATAAGTACTCTTCATCAAGTCGAACAGGTAAACGGTATGAATAGAAAAATACTCTTAACAGCATCCTTAATCGCTGTAGTATTCACCATGGGTTACTATGCAGAAAATGCAGTAGCATTTGCACAATACATGGGTAACGTTGGTGATAGTGGTGAAACTGGTACATACACACTAGAAGAAGCACTTGAACTACAAAGACGAAGAATCGAATCTGCTAATGCAAACCCAGCATCTGGTTCAGGAACTCCATATCTTGATGCAGGTGGTGTAATTGGCGCAGCAGTTATTGCAGGTGCAGTCTTTGGTGGTATTTCTGGAGCATTCTTCATTAGAGGAAGATCTGGAAAATATGCAGCAATGGGTAGAGGATAATCAAACCTCACTTTTCTCTTATTTTATTATCATCTCTTAGTGGATACTGATCTCATGATTTCTGAGAATAAAAGAAATGTATATATCGCACAAATTGAGCCAAATTATTATGATTCCTATCGTAGGTACTTTTCTTAGCATCCTGTCTTCAATTACAGGACAACTAGGACCAAACTATGATCCATTATTCTACGATGTAATGATTTACATCTTCGGAACCATGATGTTTACAGTATTCTTACTGGCAATCATATCATTCTGGTTACGTGTACACGGATGGGCTTACAAAGACAACCGTGAGAGATGGGTTGATGAATTAGACAGACACTTTGAAAGAGAAGGTATCGGTCTTATTCCAGACAACGGCAAATACTGGTAAAATTACCGCCTTTCTTATTTTCATTATTTTTAGAACCTTTTAGTTCAAAGTTGCACAATTTTATTTTTTCAAAAAATTAATTTTTTCCAAAGTCCACATTTGTTAGTTTTCTGGAAGGAAGTCTGTGTCTTTTGATTCATCATATGCCTTTGATGTAAACACTGCCTTGTAGTGATACTCATCTTGTAATGGGTGATTGATAAAATGGGTTGATTCTACACCATTTACATAAATTGCTGATTTATCTTGATCCATATCTCTTAGAGGAAAATCCCACATCCACAAAAAGTGACCTATCTCAAATGGATATTCTTCTTCCCATTCTGCATAAATCGTACCATCATTAGTTAATGTGTACATAGTCCTTTGACATTCACCATCATTTAATCCGATATTAGCTGGGATTTCTGCTTGTTCACCATCTATAATTAATTCCAATGATGCTTTGATTTTGAATGGCGTTTCTCTATCTTCTATGCAGACCTTTAGTGGATTATCCCCATCTCCTATAGTCCCAATGGTTGATGCAATACCTGCTGTACCAATTCCTATAATGGTAGAAATTATGAGAAACCTGATAGTTTTTTTCCTTTTGTATGGATCCCCTGTACCTGGCCAAATCATAGTGATGACTTTAATCAGATTCCTTAAAGTCCTTTCTTTTACCCAAATGGTGATTTGACATATTTCATTATTTCTAAAATATTATTTCATTGATTAACGCAAAGCGTCAAAACAATATAGAAAATGAAAAGGAAAAGTGGGTGTTTAGATTACTTGCCAAGGTCGTGTTGCAAACGTAATAACATATCCGACACCAATTATGATTGATTGGTATGCGATGTTGGTATATGGAATTGGTTTGATAATTGGATCACCTTCGACGACAACTGTTTGACCTGGACCGAGTCCTGGACCAACTTTGGCTACATTGAGTTGGGTGTGTACGTGGTATACACCTGCTTCAAGTGCTTTGGCAGATAGTGAATATTCAACAACAGCGTTACCTGGAATGTCAAAGACGTTTCCTGGTGGATCTCTTGCTAACATCTCCCATCTGTTACCTGCATTGGTTGACTCTGAGAAAATGGATATCCATCCTCTAAGATCTCTTTCTACAAGACTGACTAGTGTTCCTTGAAGAGTCAAGGTTTCGCCAGTTTGCAGGGATTGTCTGTTAAAGGTTTCATCTTCAATTCTAATGAAACGACTTTGGAGTTGTGCTTGGACACCGTGTGCATCTGCAGTTGGCATTATAGTTTCAACCCAGTTGAAACCTAATGTTCCTAGTGCTAATACAACAGCTAGTCCGAATACGAAAATCTTTTTTTCGACCATAGTTATCCCTAATATGTGAGAGGCAATCCACGTCGTTATATATTTTACCTTCATAACCAAGATCGTCACATATCTCTATGTTAATCATCAATGATTAACAATGAAAATAGAAAAAAAATGTTCAAATTATTTTATCTAATATGATTTTAAATTAATTATTTTCAATACATTCAAAAAATTTTGTAAAAATTTGATAAAAATACTCTACTTTTCAAACCCTTACTTTATATCTAGAATTCACACTATACCTACTATGGCACAGATGCCCGCATTAATCCCAAAAGAAGTTGAGATTCAGAGACTAAAGAAAATCTGGCTCATCATCATTGCTATGGGATCCGTTGCAGCATCAGTCGAAGTAGATAACTTCGTTGATGGTTCTTTACACCAGACTTCTATCAGAGATAGTGCATTTACACCAGCACACTGGTGGCTATACTCCCACTTCATTACATTACCACTTGGATGGG